>Ga0222691_1000019_pt1 | contig 115418 bp, 129 predicted proteins | sample AntAcemetage1237_FD_179839 | JGI IMG/M metagenome (GOLD analysis project Ga0222691, IMG submission 179839) | Saline water microbial communities from Ace Lake, Antarctica - #1237 | ecosystem: Environmental > Aquatic > Non-marine Saline and Alkaline > Saline | place: Antarctica: Ace Lake... | reverse complement strand
CGTTTTTATCTTTTCTCTCTAGATGCTCCAAAGCTACATCAAGCTGTTCTATGGCAACAAGGTAAAAACGGATCATAATACTGTAAGTATAGTCTCTCAAAACCAAATTAGTAGCCCCTACCGAGAGACCTCAGTCAGTTAGCATAAAAGTCGCCAAGAAAAGCTTGCGGGGCTTGATGGCTACAATTCCGATACCTAGAGGGGGCACCTTAAACGCCGAGAGGCGTTTTTTTGTTTAAGCGATTTTCTTGATAGCTTTTGCAAGCCGAGACTTCTTTCGGGAAGCGGCATTCTTCTTTATCACCCCTTTCTTCGCTGCTTTATCAATTGCTTTGTAGGCGGTTGATAGAGCTTTCTGCGCATCCTCCTTCTTATTATCAATAACAAGGTTTCGGATATTCTTTACCTGCTCTTTCATTACTCGACGGCGACGGTCGTTGAAAACTCGCTTTCGCTCGCTACTTCGTAATGCTTTTTTGGCTGCGTCTAATATTGGCATAACTAACTTTTTAGTGACATAAATCCTAACAGAAATCGAAGAATAACGCAAGATCTGCTATGATACAAGGAATGATATCTCACCTACAAGGCACCATTATCGATAGCGGGCTTAATTACGTCGTACTCGACGTCAACGGGGTTGGGTATAAAGTGTTTACCCACAACATATTTCTCGAAGCTCTTTCTGGAACTCCTGAAGTCGCCCTCTGGACCTTTTTAGCCGTACGAGAAAATGCTCTCGACCTTTATGGCTTTGAAACAAAAGAAGAACTTGATTTTTTTAAGCTCCTGACAACCGTCTCTGGTATTGGCCCGAAGTCTGCCCTCGGCATTCTTAATGTCGCCTCAATCGACACACTCACGAGCGCCATTGCTTCTGGCGACTCAGCGCCACTCACAAAAGTATCTGGTATTGGTAAAAAAAGTGCAGAGAAAATTGTACTTGAATTAAAAGACAAATTTAAAGATGCTCCAATATCACAAGGATCTCTTGGCATCATCGAAGCAACAGAAGCGCTACGCTCTCTTGGATACAGTCACCAACAAGTGCGTGACGTCCTACAAAAGGTAAAACGAGACGGCGCTACCACGGGCGATATTGTACGTGAAGCTTTAAAAATCCTTGGACAATAATATGAGTACCGTTATTCGTTTTTTAAAAAAAATACTTCCAGCGAAGCTGTTTACTGCCCTACTTTCTTTCTACCATCGCCTCCTTCCCTTTCTAGGGTCGCTCATCTACCGCTCTCCCTCAAAAAAACTTTTTGTTGTTGGTGTGACAGGAACAAAAGGAAAATCAAGTACAACAGAGCTACTTAATGCCATCTTTGAAGAAGCTGGTTTCAAAACAGCCGTATCTGGAACAATTCGATTTAAGGTAGGCAAAGAAGAAACTCCCAACCTATATAAAATGTCGATGCCTGGACGTTTCTTTATGCAGCGCTTCTTGCGAAAAGCGGTCAATGCCGAATGCACGCACGCCATCATTGAAATGACCTCTGAGGGTGCCCGCCAATTTCGACATACCCACATAGATATGGACGCGCTCATTTTTACCAACCTCTCACCCGAACACATTGAATCACACGGCTCATTTGAAAAATACCGAGATGCAAAACTTTCCATCGCCGACCAACTAGTGGCATCTGAAAAGAAAGACAAGTACTTGGTTGTAAATGGAAACGACGAAACCTCACCTCTCTTTCTCTCCAGAAAAGTTGATACAAAATTACGCTTTGATCACAGAGATGCTGAACCCTACATTCTCACGAGCCACAGCATTGAATTCACTTTTGAGAACACGAAGATAATCTCCCCTCTTCAAGGAATATTCAACCTTGAAAACATCCTGGCGGCAGCCACACTTGCCCGCGCACTTGGAATACAGACAGAGGTGATTAAAAAAGCCGTAGAAACATTTTCTGAAATTAAAGGACGTGTACAAAAGATACATACGGGACAAAACTTTGAAGTTGTTGTTGACTACGCCCACACTATAGACTCACTCGAAAAGCTCTACCAGGCATTTCCGTCCAAAAAGAAAATTTGCGTACTTGGTAATACTGGCGGTGGCCGAGATAAATGGAAACGCCCAGGGATGGCAAAAATCGCAGAGAAGTATTGTGATGAAATAGTATTGACCAATGAAGACCCGTATGATGAGGACCCACAAGTTATCGTTGATGAGATGAAAGTGGCAATACATCACAAACCAGTCAAAACAATCCTCGACAGACGAGGAGCTATACGATACGCACTTTCAAAAGCCACACCCGAAAGTGCTGTCCTCATTACAGGAAAAGGTACCGACCCATACATAATGGGTCCACGTAATACAAAGATAGTTTGGAGTGATGCAAACGTAGCCAGAGAAGAGCTATTAAAAATGAAGTAGCACTTGCAGACAAAAGCAAGCTCGCCTATGGTTAAGCTATGCCTGAGTTACCTGAAGTACACACAACCGTAGAAGGGATAAAAAAGACTGTTGTTGGTAAAACAATCACAGATGTCTGGACAGATTATAATTCTCCGTCCCACCAAGGAAGCGACAACATAAAAAACCCGCGATACTTTTCTGTTTTTAGAAAAAAAGTAATAGGAGCAAAAATATCGGACGCATCTCGAAAAGCAAAAAACATTCTGATTCACCTCTCAAACAACCACACAATCCTCATTCATATGAAAATGACGGGGCACATAATGTACGGTCGCTATACAAATACAAAAACCAAACCAGCAGGCTGGGAACGTGAGGTGTGGGTTCCTAATGAAAATCAAGATAGTCCCCTGTGGGATCCTTTTAATAAATATATCCACTTCGCACTTGTTTTTTCTGACAAGACACAACTTGTACTCTCCGATGTACGCAAGTTTGCAAAAGTTCTCGTACTTGATACAAACGAGCTCGACACCTCACCCCACCTCTCAGACATTGGACCAAACCCACTCGACATACCCACAACTTACTTCATTAAACAAATACTTTTACGTCCCCGTACACCCATCAAACAGGTACTGATGGACCAACACATTCTAGCTGGCATTGGAAATATCTACTCTGACGAAGCACTCTTTCGAGCAAGTATCCACCCTACCAGAACACCACAGACCCTCACAGCAAAAGAATCGAAAGAGCTCCTTCAAGCACTCAAACATACCCTCAAAAAAGGAATTGCCTTCGGCGGCGACTCAGAATCTGACTACAGAAATATCGAAGGAAAACGTGGTGAGTTTCAAGAAAAACATTCTGTGTATAGAAAAAAGGGGCAACGCTGTGGTAAAAAAGGATGTAATGGAACTATTGAAAGAACAGTGATTGGCGGCAGAAGTGCTCACTTCTGCAACACCCATCAAAGATAACTACCCCTTACTTACCTGCCTAGCATGAACAAGCACTATCCCCGCACTCACTGATACGTTCAAAGACTCTTTCTTACCTCGCATTGGTATTTCTATCACCACATCAGCAAGAGACGTAACCGCCTGTGGTACACCTTCCGTTTCACTTCCAAATACAAGAGCAATTGAGCGAGTTGGTACAAACTTATCAAACTGCACAGAATTTTTTGTTTGCTCAACTGCCGCAATCTCCACTCCTTGCCCCCTTAAGAGCGAGATAGCATCTTCTGTTTTTTTAACAGACTCCCATTCAATCCACTCCTCTGCACCGAGAGCCGTCTTACTGATATCATTCCGCTTTCTACCAAAGCGATCAATCGGTGCTGGAGTAATTCCACAGAGATATACCTTAGACACTCCCACCGCATCCGCTGTACGAAAAATTGATCCAACATTATGTGTACTTCGTATATTATGGAGAACGACATATATCTCTGGTGTATTTATTGACATATTTTTAAAATAAGTTATAGTTAATTCTAGATTTTTTACACACTTCATACTAGAGTGAACAGCACTTCAAGGCAAGTAATAAAAAGGAAAAGGTTATGTTTAAGAGTCCCATCCTTGCTGTTGTTGTCTTCCTAATAAGACAAGACCCTGATGGTGGCGGTCGCGAACAAATATTCTTGCCCATGATAACAAGTGGTTACTGTACATTTTTTCGCAATGGCCCTGGAGGCAAGCAAGAACCCGGTGAATCACCTAAAACCTGCGCAGTCAGAGAAATGTGGGAAGAAACTAAAGTTCGTGTGGACATAAACAGCTTGGAGCTAATTGCACTATTGCAACACTTGCAACCAGGAAGCCACTATGAAGTAAGCTTCTTCACCTGTCATTCATGGACAGGGACTCCACAAAAAACTAAGTCGGCTGACCCAGCAAACGCGTGGTTTCCAATTTTTACCCCACCTTTCAAACAAATGCTTCCAGACTTTCCGCTTTGGTTTCCAACATGGCTCTCATTAAGAGCTCCTATCAAGGTTGAGGTAGCTTCTTCTGGAGGCACGATCCGCAGTTGTGCAATCGGCACCATGTGAACTAACAAAGAAGTGTCGTTGTGCACAAAGCCGAGTACGGAAGTACTCGGCTTTTTATATACTTATCACCACCCCTCCTTCTTTAGTTCACCGACAATTTTTATATACAAAAAAATTCAAACTATATAGGCTAGCTTAACACGTAACATTGACAACGTAAAAAATATGTCTTAATATTAATAAAGGCGTTCTTCATAGAAGGGTAAAATACGATGCCAGTTAATCATACTAACAATTTTCATCAACGTATTGTCGACATAACTGATCACGAGGCACAAAATATCCATGATCCTAGTGACCTAAAAAGGAGCTACAGTGACGTCTGGTTAGGTATTTACCAACAAGTATCTGAAGAATTCAGCACTGTCCTGAACACTCAGGATGACGTTCCAGGAAAACCACTTAAAAAGATCTACGCACAAATTCATCACAGAGAGGTTGTCTGATGTTGAGCGAATTTCTCTACGTGACGAAAACGTCTACCTATGATGACCCTGTAGATGTTCATCACAGGAGTATGTCCGAGGTTGAAAGGTGGGTAGTATTTAACAACATGGTACTAGATTTTGGTAATGACCGTGTTTATATACCTTACTTTACAATCGAACACGTCGACGGCAGTCCTCTTAGTTCGAAAGAACTAGACATGGTCAGAGGATTTGCCAATGAAAAAAGCCGCAACCGCCGATCATACTTAGATGAAAGCCCATCAGGGGGATTAAAACATTCGTTTATTTGTAAACTTGCAAGGAAGCTAAAAAAACAAACAACGCAATGAACCCTCTCGAGTAAAAAACGAGATGTGCCTACCTAGCACAACACCCCACAACCAGTACGTACACTTCATCGTGTGCGTACTTTTTTTATATACAACTAAAACCGCTCATTTTCAACCCAGCTTTTCTTCAATTCAAAACCCTAAACTTGTCCAAAGAGAGTGCGTACTCAAACTTGACTTCCCTCTCTCAAAAACATACTGTTTTGATAGACGCTATTCGAAACAAAAACTTTCCTCAAGGGACACCGCATGTCAAAACAATTTCTATTACGGACGACCTGTATTTTTCTATTTTTGTCACCAATACTACTCTTTATCTTGATAGCGCTCAGCGCACCGAAAGGAGTAATGTTTCTGTGGTTTGAAGATTTTGAAGATGCAACCCACCTTGAAGGATTTCTGCTTCTAATTCCATGAGGAACTGCTGCATCTCTATATGGCTACATCTTAAAAAGACAAGACGCCACGTCCAAATAAGGCGTCGACCTGACAGAATAGTGATCCAGCCAGACCCGCTCAACAGGAAACCTGCATATAGCGGGTTTTCTTTTTTACATTGATTTAATTCTGAAGTTGCAATTTACCAAAACCCTCAAGAATTTTAAAGTTCAATACCTCTTTCAATATTTTTCCAATCCAGAATTCTGAACTTGTCCAGCAGAGGGTTAATTAACATAAAACAACCACCTGAGAAAGATGCTTGTTTGATTAATGTCGTCACCATTATTTTTCCTGACAGAAAAATCTCGCGACCCAGGCTCGCAGTTTTTGCCTTGAGCAATGCTCAAACAAAAACATAGCTGCGCCTCGGACAAGCTAAAGACCTCCCGCAGGGGAGGTCTTCTTAACGCTTGTCCGCCCAGTAGGATTCGAACCTACGACCGTCAGCTTAAAAGGCTGCTGCTCTACCGACTGAGCTATAGGCGGAAATATTACACCCTCAACATTCTCCTGTTAGCTACCAAAACAACCACAGGTAGGGATAAAAGAAAACGTAAAAAAAGAATAACAGAAAAATCCGAAAAGTCCACTGCTACATCTTTAGAATAAGTTTTTCTAGACGAATAGACAAGTCGGGTGCTTTTCGTCGAGAGTTATGATACTCGCTCACAAACAAGTACGACAAGTTTTTTAATTCATCGATAGAAAAACGTTTGCAGGCACTTTTAGCTTTTGAAAAAACAAAAGGCTTCAAGCCAGCCTCTTGTGCCGACTGGGCGTTACACGCAAGGAGTAACGTTTTGATTTGCCAAAACAGTATTCCGTATACTTCTTCAACACTCTTCCCTTCAAAAAGAGCCTGGTGAAAAAGACCCCATAGCTTCTTTTTATCCCGCACTGCCAGTGCATCTGTTAGTAAAAACATATTAAACTTCCTATCGACAATATGACTACTATGCTCTTCTGTCTTCTCAGCATACTTACCTATCTTCTTCACTGTCGCCTTATCAAGCCCGCCTTCAACCACGATAAAAATATTGTCTGACTCCTGTAATTGTTGTAAGTAGTCTAAAAGCGACTCCCTTGCCTTCACATCTCCAGTCAATCCGTCGAGTACGACAACGTACTTTTTTTCAAATAATCCCTGACCAGAGGCATACTCCTCAAGAATGTTTGAATCAAAGATGTCTGCGGTGAGCCGAAAATGTTCAGCATCTGGCTTTCTTTTTTTAAAAGAAGCAGTCAATGCGCCGACTTTCGCTCTCACTTTTTTATTATCCTGTCCGTAAATGAAATAGATCATTTTAATCTTTCATAGCACCCCAATTAGATCCTGTCGCAGCAACTACAACAATAGGAACTTCCTTAATATCCTCTTTTTTAAAGATAGTTTCCATACGCTGTTTAATTTCATCAACAACATCAGTCGCAACATCTTTTTTAATCTCATATACAAGCTCATCATGTACTTGCAGCAGTAATCGCACTTTTTCCTTAAGCCCATTCTTCTTTAAAGATTCATCGACATTAATCATTGCAATCTTAATAACATCAGCTTCTGTTCCTTGAATAGGTGCATTCACTGCCATGCGCTCAGCTGACGCTCGAACATACGGAATACTTGAATCAATTCCTTTAAAATATCTTCTTCTCCCAAAGAATGTTTCGGTATAACCTTTTGTTCGTGCTTCAACCTTAACAGCGTCGATATACCGCGCCAGTCCGCTATACACTTCGAAATAGGCATTGAGAAATTCCTGCGCCTCTTTTCTTGTTGAGCCAAGATTTGCCTGTAGTGCACTCACGCCCATACCGTATAAAATACCAAAATTAATTACCTTGGCACGACGTCGCATCTCACTATCCACCTTATCCTTCGAGACACCAAACACTTCAGACGCTACTGCTGTGTGAATGTCTTCCCCCTTCTTAAATACACTACAAAGCTTTTCGTCACCCGATAAAAAAGCAGCGATACGTAGCTCAATCTGTGAATAATCAAACGCTGCAAGCACATGCCCCTCTTCAGCCACAAATGCCTTCCTAATATTTCTTCCGAGCTCTGTTTGAATGGGAATATTTTGTAAATTTGGATCTTTAGATGACATTCTCCCTGTTGTTGAGCCTGCGGATAGAAAAGTTGCTCGCAAGCGATCATCTTTGCCAAGCACTTTTGGAATAGTATCAATATACGTTGAAAGTAATTTTTGAAGCTCGCGATGTCGAAGAATCAATTCGATAATTACATGATCGGCTTTCATCTTCTCAAGTTCTGACTCTTTTGTTGAGTACTGTCCGGTAGATGTTCGTTTAATTCGCTTTGGTTTTAATCCGAGTCGTTCATACAACACAACCCCAAGCTGCTTTGGTGAGTTTATATTAAATTCCTCACCAGCCTCTTTCCAAATTGCGTCACGGAGTCGGTCAAGTTCCTTATGGTAGTCCTTGGACAGATTTGTAAGTATTTTTCTATTGATTTTTATTCCAACAGCATTCATATCTTCCACCACTTGAATGAGTGGTTTTTCAATTGTTTCAAACACGCCGAGCAGTCCTCGCTTCTCAACCTCCCTGATGAGATACTCCCTAGCCTCAGCTACAGACCGCACCCCCGCAACCTCAAGCACATCCTCACGTGTCGGATTGGTTACATTTGAATCAAGAATCCAGACTAAAATCTGTGCCTCCCTTAATACCACAGGATCAAATACTTCTTCCTCTACTTGTACAACCTCCTCTTCTTCATTCACTACCGCTCCTTCATTTAACATTGTCTTTACACGTGCCTGTAATGCTCTAAAATCAAGCTCATTAAAGAGCGTCATGATACTATTTACATCTATTTCTTCACGCCACTTTTTTTGAGGTAACACAAAGTCGATAGGTGCATCCCGGCGAATTGTTGCCAGCATTTTCGAAAAGACCGCCTCTTCTTCATTTTCTTTAAGTAAGTTTACTATTCGTGGCTTAATTCCCTTTGCGATAAGTTTGCTTTCATCCTTTTTCAGAATTTTATACAAATTCTCAATTGTTCCGAAGTTTGTAACTAGATCTGTTCCGGTTTTTTCTCCGATACCGGCCACACCGATAATATTGTCAGACGGATCTCCTCGCAGCCCTTTAAAGTCCGGCAGCAGCTTAGGAGCAAACCCATATCGCTCCTTTACTCCTTTTTCATCATAGATAACAGTATCTTTTATCCCCTTACGCAAGGTATAGACACGCACCTTCTTTCCCTCAACAAGCTGAAGTGTGTCCATATCCCCCGAAGCGATGATGACTTCGATATCTTTTGTGTCTTTTGTTTCTTCTACAATTGTTCCAATAACGTCATCCGCCTCAAAACCGACTTTGTCATACATTGGAATTGAAAATGCTGTAAACACATCCCGAGATCGCTTCATCTGAGATATGAGCGCTTCATCAGCTGCCTTCCTTCCCTTTTTGTAGCCATCGTAGGCTTCGTGGCGATAGGTTGGCTTAGGAAGGTCGTAACAAGCAATCAGGTAGTCTGGCTGTAACTCATTAATAATTTTGATGAGCATTGTTGAGAGTCCATAGAGCCCCCCAGTGGGCTCACCTTTACTTGAAGCAAAATCAGGAAGCGCATGATAGGCACGATGAAGAATCGCATGCGCATCAAGGAGGACGAGTGTTTTCTTTTTAATTGTTGCCATTTTTTAGTGTAATTATTCGCACTGACTCACTATTGTGCTCAAAAGAAAGTGTCAAAGCATTATCTGGAATATGCTCAGCCACATTTTCCGACCACTCTATCACGACCAGGTTGTGTGTATCTGATAAAATTTCTTTCCAGTTAATACCCGCATCATTTGCTGTAATTCGATATGCATCAATATGTATCAGTGTAGCAAATCTCCTATTCACTTCTGTTGGAGAAAGTGCATAGCGTTTTTCAAGTACAAATGTTGGACTTAAAATATGAGTAGACACTCCCAAAGCTTGCGCCAGCCCTTGCACAAAGGTTGTCTTACCCGCACCCAAATCTCCTTGTAGAGCAAGGACTGCTGGTGCGATCTCGTCTGCACCTTGAAGGGTTTCAAGTATTTTCAAAGCAACACTTCGTGTCTCTTTAGGGCTAGAACTAACGATTTTCATACCTTTTATGGTATCACTCGCTTCTCAAACTACCTATTGACTAGTTGTGTTAAAAGTGATACAATATTAAAAGAATGGTTAGAGAGGGTATGTTGCCCTCTTTTTGTCACACAGGCAAAGGAGCTTGTTATGAAATGGATTACGATTCTGTTGTTGATAGGGATGCTCGTTGCACTCCCTGCCAGTGAAGCTCATGCGCGAAGAAAGAGCTTCAGCGATGGTATCAAAGACGTCGTTGTCGACACCGCCCGAGGTGCAGGCAAGGCCGTCGTAAAAGACTGGGAGCGTGGACGCGACCAAGAGCGTCGAGACGAGATCAAACGGCGCCAGGCAGCGCAGCGCGACAAGATTCGTCGACGTCAAGCGGAGCAACGCAATACTCACGATGCCAATGAAGATCTGCGTCGTGCGGAAATTCGTCGCCAACAGGAAGATCAGAAGGCCTGGAACAAGGCCGGACGATTTGAGGGATACGACACCGACACTACTCGCCGTGCTCGATCTGAAGACCTAACACGGATGCACAGTGGTGACACCTCCTCTCTCACCGAGGTCGAACGTCTCCAAAGAGAACTCGAGGCGGCAAAGCTTCGGCAGCAGATTGACGATCTGCGACCCAAAGCACCTCAGCAAGTTACATCCCTGCCGACACCCACATCGCAACAAGCAAAGCCTGACCCGCGAGTCGAAAATTCGGAGAATCGAGGGTTCCGCTACGTTGAGCGGAAACCAACGTGGTACAGACTGGTTCCACGCTAAGGCGCCGCATCCACACCCACAGCCCGTCACCCCCTACAGAGGAGGTGACGGGCTTTTTTGTTGTATGATAGTATTTACCATATGATTCACTTTGACGAAGAAGAAACAAATCGAAGAATAAAAGAACTTCGCTCACACGAAGAAGAAAAATTGGCCGAACACCTTTCAGCGCAATACGGACTTCCCTTTACGGACTTACAAACAACCCCCGTAAACATTGGAGCATTGCGAGTTATTCCCGAAGAAGAGGCGCGCGATGCAAAAGTTGGAGTATTTGATATTACAAACAAAAAAGTTAAGATCGCTGTTTTTTCTCCAGAACACCCAAAGACTAAGGCGGTATTGGAGAATCTTAAAAAGCGAGATTTTGTTCCTGTTGTATATATGACTTCAAGCTCTGGGCTTGAAAAAATCTGGTCGTTTTATAAAGACCTATCATTCACTTCAAAAACTACTGGTGGGTCATTTGATATTTCTTCAGACGAAATTGAAAAATTTCTAACAGTTGAGCACACGCTGGATGAAATAAAAGAACGTATTACTACTGTTATCTCGAATAAAGGAAACGCCTCAAAGCTCCTTGAAGTAGTGCTTTCTGGCGCAATGGGACTCGGCGCTTCAGACATCCATCTCGAACCAGAAGAAGAAAGTGCTCGTCTACGTTATCGACTCGACGGTGTGCTGACAGATATTGCGCAAATTGAAAACAAAACATATGCCCGAATGCTTTCTCGTGTCCTTCTTCTTTCAAACCTAAAGCTCAACCTTGGATCTGAGGCACAAGATGGACGGTTTAGTATTAAAATCGGAGAGAAAGAAATTGAAATCAGAACCTCAATTGTTCCAGCCAGTGAAAGTAGCACTATCGTACTCCGTATTCTTGACCCGAAAGGAATTTCTGTTCCACTCGAATCACTCGGTATTCACCCTCGCCTGCTCGAATTACTTATCAAAGAAATTGAAAAGCCAAACGGAATGCTCCTCACAACTGGCCCAACAGGATCCGGAAAAACAACTACACTCTACGCATTCCTAAAAAAAATATATTCACCTGGTATTAAAATACTCACCATCGAAAACCCCGTCGAATACCACCTAAAAGGAATCGTACAGACACAAATCGACACCGATCGGGGCTACACATTCCTTAATGGTTTACGAGCAGCACTTCGACAAGACCCTGATGTTATTATGGTTGGTGAAATTCGAGACAATGAGACGGCAGAAATATCTGTAGACGCCGCCCTTACCGGACACATTGTATTCTCTACTCTTCACACAAACAATGCTGCAGGAACATTTCCTCGACTTATTGATCTCGGAGTAAATCCTAAAACTCTCATTTCCGCGCTAACTGTATCAATGGCACAGCGACTTTTACGAAAACTCCATCCAGAAAGACGAAAAGAAGTTCCTATTGAAGGCAAGGACAAGGAGACAATCGATCGAATACTAGCTAGTATTGACGACAAATCGTACCTAGAAGGTCTCCAAACAACCTCGATGTGGGTGCCACAAGACGGGCTTCCAGAAACAGACGTATACAAAGGACGAGTTGGTGTCTACGAAGCAATCCTTATGGATGAGGCTGTACAGCAAGCAGTACTTCAGAGTCCGAGTGAGCGCGACATTGTAAACGCAGCTCATCCTCAAAATATTCTCAATATGGAGCAAGATGGAATTATTAAAATACTTCAGGGAGTCACGACGCTAGACGAGTTGCGCCGCGTAGTTGATCTCAAAGAATAGAAGGTTGTGCTTCTTATTTTTGCAGCTCTTGGCTCGGGAATAAAATTTGTCTTACGGCAAGAATTGATGTAGAGCGTTTTTTTTGCGTTGCGATTACCCGTATTCTATGGATAATTAAAAGAGACAAAAAAATCCAGTGCATAAACCTCTAAGCAACACTTTTAATATGTGTACCAAAAGTTAAGCGGCTTCACCCAAGGATGGTTTTCGCATCACTACTACAAAGGTAGGTAACCAAAACGTCCTCAATGAAGCGCTCGTCAGGAGTGATCCCTAGTTGCTTAGAGGTTTATATACTGGATGTGAGAGAGCAGACAAAATGTATCAATCTGTTTAATACAGAGAGTACACTATCATATATATCTAGAAATGTCAAGGCTCTTGGCCTACTTTAATGTAGTAGTATTACACTAACGTACCACTGTTTTTCTTATCAGGGAAAACGCAAGAACGACTCATTATTATGCAGAATAACGAAAAAACGTCAAGCGACCAATCAATTTCTACCCCAGACACTCGTTTGGATATGACTCTACGTCCAGAAAACTGGGCAGAGTACATTGGTCAAAATACAATCAAACAAAATCTTGATATCTTGCTTCGTGCCGCTAAAGAGCGAGACCACCCACCAGAGCACATCTTGTTTTATGGGCCACCAGGACTTGGAAAGACCACTCTCGCCCATCTCATTGCCAAAGAACTGAAGGCTCAGATGAAAGCAACCTCAGGCCCTGCCATCGAAAAAGTTGGAGACCTAGCATCAATCCTGACAAACCTTTCTCCTGGCGATATTCTTTTTATTGATGAGATTCATCGACTTAATAAAGCCATTGAGGAGGTGCTGTACCCTGCAATGGAGTCAGGGGTTCTTGATATCATTATCGGAAAAGGGCCATCGGCCCGAACAATCCAGCTAGAGTTACCTCCGTTTACTCTTGTAGCTGCAACGACTCGTGTTGCAATGATTTCTTCTCCTTTGCGTAGTCGTTTTTCCGGAGGTGTATTCAAACTAGAGTTTTACAGTGAAAATGAAATAACAGAAATCATTCACCGTTCAGCTACGATTCTTGGCGTAGATATCGAAGAGAGTGCGGCTCGAGAAATTGGCAAGCGGAGTCGGTTTACTCCACGAACTGCAAACTACTTCCTGAAGCGGTGCCGCGATTACGCTCAGGTAAAAAAGATTAGTCTTGATAAACAAGCTGTTGATGAAGCGTTACACCTTCTTGGAATCGATGAGCTCGGGCTGACTCCGGCAGACCGGGAAATACTACTTACGGTTATTGAAAAATACAGTGGTGGACCTGTAGGCTTGAGTACTATCGCAGCATCTCTCTCTGAAGAACACGCCACCATTGAGGAGTTTAACGAACCTTACTTAATGCAAATTGGTTTGATGGAACGAACTTCACGAGGACGAGTTATCACCAAACACGGCTACAGACATCTGGGCAAGGAGGCTCCCCCTGATCAAACACTACTTTAGTGAGATCGTGGTTTTAGCACTTTTTTGTATCATTGGAATTAAACTAATAGAAAAAAATGTCAGGACATAATAAATGGTCAAAAGTAAAGCATAAAAAAGCAGCGACAGACTCAAAAAAGAGTAAGCTGTTTACAAAACTTATTCGTTTCATTACCGTCGAAGCAAAAAAGGCTCACGGAAACCTTGAATCACCAGGTCTTAAGGCGGCGATAGAAAAGGCACGAAAAGCCAATATGCCAAACGACAACATCGATCGAGCTATTAAAAAAGCGGCTAGTGACGACTCTGCAGCAATGGAAGAGGTTGTTTACGAAGCTTACGGCCCAGGAGGTGTTGCAATCGTTATTGAAGGTCTTACCGACAACAGAAACAAAGCGGCGGCAGAAGTGCGGCACATTTTGTCTAAAAATAATATCGAGCTGGCTGCATCAGGGTCAGCATTATGGGCTTTTTCAAAAGAAAATGGTGAATGGCTACCTCAAACAACAGTAGAACTTTCAGAAGACGATGGACAAAAATTAGAAACTATTATTGACGAACTAGAAGATAACGACGAAGTTCAAGACGTTTTTACAAACGCCGCCTAGTATGCGGATACTTTCAGTAGACCCTGGATACGAGCGTGTCGGGATTGCAATCATCGAATGCGGAATTGGTAAAAAAGAAACACTAATTTTTTCAGATTGCATCGTAACCGACCGAGCACTTCCCCACTCACAACGCCTCAGCATTATATACAACCACATTGAAGAGGTCATCCACACCTACGCACCAAATACCTTAGCAATCGAAACGCTCTTTTTTAACAGTAATCAAAAAACTGTTATGAAGGTATCGGAATCCCGTGGAGTTATTATTGTATGTGCAGCAAAAAACAATCTGACTGTTCATGAATACACACCGATTCAAATAAAAGTGGCGGTGACTGGCTACGGCAGAAGTGACAAAAAGGGGGTCACCGCAATGGTTAAACAACTACTAACAATCACAAAAGAAATTGCGTACGACGATGAATACGACGCCATCGCAGTCGGACTAACCTGTGCCGCCATCACAAGAAGTGGTCTCTCTTAGACTATCCACAGTCTGTGTTTATATAAAAAGAATTGCAAAAAAAATTGTATCTGGTAAAACATAATCATTAAATATTAATTAACGTAACGTCACACATCGTAATGCAAACATTTAATGAAAATATAAATGAGTTCGGAATTTTTACAGAAGAAGATCTAGACGACACCTTCGAAGAATTATCTGAGAAGGATGTCGACATCGATACTTTTATTGACGATGAAGACGAAGACGTTGACGCTGACAGTTTCGACGATTACGACCCGCTCTAAAACTAAAAACCGGCAATTGCCGGTTTTTAGTTTACTTCGATAGATACAAATTGATGCTTACCTATTTTTAATTTTCTTGAAGACGATACTTGCTCTGCTGGATCAGAAATCTTCTCCTTTGTATCAAGATCGCTTATTGCACCTTCTAATACTAATCTTCTTCCCTGTGCTTTTGATGGAACATAGTTGCCAGAAAGCAGCACATCGAGCAGTAGCTCTCCCTTCGAAGCTTTGATCGTAGGAATATCATCTGGAACTTCTTTTTTTGAAAAAGCAGAAGCAAACCACTGCTCTGCAGAATCAGCATCTTTCGCTGAGTGATACATTGAAACCAGCGTGTGTGCAAGCTTCATCTTTATTTCTTTTGGATTTACTGTACCAGCCACCACCTCTTGCTGTAGGGTATCAATTTCTTCAAGAGATAATTTTGTACAATGAGTAAACATTGGAAAAACTGCCTCATCATTAAGCGCCATTGTTTTGCCGTACATATCTTGAGGACTATCATCCATACCAATAAACTGTCCCTCACTTTTACTCATCAGTTTTTTGCCAGTTTTTGGATTGATAAGGAGTGTTGTGGCTATAACAAACTTTTCTTTATCTTTCATTTTTCGAAGGAGCGTTCTTCCGGCCAACATATTGAATGTTTGATCATTTCCACCAATCTCACCATCAACATCCATCATCACACTGTCATACCCTTGCATAAGGGGATAAAAAAATTCGTGTAGATAAATAGGTTTTTCATTTTTTAAACGCTCTTGAAACATATCTCTCTCAATCATTTGCTGAACTGTGAAATTCGAAGCAACACCTATCAAGTCTGAGAATGTTAATTTGGCTAACCACTCGCTGTTTCGAAGTATCCGAGGGGGATTAGTCGTATCTGAAAAATCGATGAGCTTAGACACCTGTTTTTCCCACGTAGCGAGGTTTTCATTCACCTGCCCTACCGACAAAGTCACACGCACAGCTTCTTTTCCGGAGGGATCACCGATTTGAGCAGTAAAATCACCAAACAACACGATAATTGAATGACCCAGCTTTCGTAATTTCTCAAGTAAGATGAAGTTAGTTGAGTGTCCAAGATGAAGTGTTGGGCCAGTTGCATCAGCTCCGAGATAGAAGGTTAGTTTTTTATCTGACAAAAGTACCTCTCGAAGTTTTTCTTTTGAGGGGTAGAGAGAATCGATACTTCTTGTAAGTATTTCATCTATAGCAACGGCTTTTTCCATACAGATTAATGTAACACGATATGTACTATATTGGTACCAAAACCTCAGTGTCTTAGCACCCATCCTTCCTGATCGTCCACTACAATAACAGTAGTAAAATTGACTCACAATAGTATACTAGGCATACCCTTTATACACACACATAATGACAAAAAAACAACTTAGAAATAAACGTTTACTAAAAATCGCCCTACGAATAAGCCTTATAATTGTAGCTGCTATGGGTATTTTTGTTGGAATAATCCTACTATGGATTGCCACCTTCCAAATCCCCACCCTAGACTCGTTTACCGACCGGAAAGTTACTCAATCAACAAAAATCTACGACCGAACTGGTGAAATTATCCTCTATGATGTCTACGAAAACATAAAAAGAACTGTTGTTCGATATGAACAAATTTCCAAACACACAAAAAATGCAACAATAGCAATTGAGGATGAGAATTTCTATAATCACGCCGGTATTGATCCTCGAGCAATTCTACGAGCTGTCTTTGTAAACCTGCGAGATGGTGAATACAGCCAAGGAGGGTCAACAATCACTCAGCAAGTGATAAAAAACTCGGTTCTAACTAACGAAAAAACGATTACTCGAAAATTAAAAGAGTGGGTGCTGGCACTTAGACTCGACCGACTTCTCGAAAAAGATGAGATTCTTAATCTTTACCTTAATGAAATACCGTACGGTGGCAGTATTTATGGAGTACAAGAAGCAAGCTTAGCTTTTTTTGGTAAAAATGCCATTGACTTGTCGATTGCCGAAGCCGCTTATATCGCAGCTCTCCCCCAAGCGCCTACTTACTATTCACCGTACGGAAACAACACAGATAGACTGGAAGCACGAAAAAACACCGTGCTCTTAAAGATGTTCGAAAACAAATTCATCACACAACAAGAGTATGAACAAGCAAAGAATGAAGAAGTTGTTTTCATTTCTGTAGAAGACCGTGGTATTAAAGCACCTCATTTTGTCTTGTTTGTTAAAGAACAACTTGCAAAAAAATATGGCGAAGAGGCTCTTGAACAAAATGGTCTTCGTGTCATTACTACACTCGACTATGAGCTTCAGAAGAAATCAGAAGAAATCGTAAAAAAATACGCACTTGAAAATGACGAAAAATTCAATGCCTCAAATGCTGCAACTGTGGCTATTGATCCTAAAACTGGCGAAGTGCTCGTTATGGTAGGGTCGCGTGACTATTTTGATGAAGAAATCGATGGAAACTTCAATATCGCCACCTCAGGCAGACGCCAGCCAGGATCAGCCTTTAAACCATTCGCCTACGCTCAAGCTTTTATTAAAGGTTATACCCCAGAGACAATACTTTTTGATGTCGCTACACAATTCTCAACAAACTGCTCCCCAACGAACTTCACGAGTGCTGATGGATGCTACAGTCCACAAAACTACGATAATATTTTTAGAGGGCCAATCACTATGCGAAACGCCCTAGCCCAATCAGTAAACATACCCGCAGTAAAAACTCTCTACTTAGCAAATACAAATGACACTATAGATCTGGCACGTTCAATGGGTGTTTCTACCCTCACCAGCAGCGCACAGTACGGACTCACCCTAGCCCTTGGAGGTGGCGAAGTCTCACTTATTGATATGGTGAGTGCCTACGGAGTATTCGCAAATGAAGGTGCCCGACATCCATATAAAACAATACTTGAAGTTACGGATAGAGAAGGAAGCGTACTAGAAAAAAGAGAAAATGAACCTGCCGATCAGGCACTACCACGTAATGCTGCACTCCAGATATCGGATGTATTGAGTGACAACATTGCCCGTACACCGGCTTTTGGTTCAAACTCTCAACTCTTCTTCCCTGGTCGTGATGTAGCGGTAAAAACTGGTACCACTAATGACTATCGTGATGCTTGGATTATCGGCTACACACCACAGGTAGTGGTTGGTACGTGGGCTGGAAACAATGACAACACTTCAATGGAAAAACGTGTTGCTGGATTTATTGTCGCCCCAATGTGGAATGAGCTTGTAAATGCAGCACTTGAAAAAATGCCAAATGAACCATTCCCAAAACCCCAACCAGAAGACAGTAACCTAAAACCAATCTTACGAGGTATTTGGCAAGGTGGATCATCCTACCTCATAAACTCAGAGACGGGCGAACCAGCCATGGATGACACACCCGTAGAGCTAATACGTGAGGTAACACGTGGAGGGGTGCACTCAATCCTTTACTGGGTAAATAAGGATAATCCTCGCGGCCCTCAACCATCAAATCCCCAGCAAGATGGGCAGTTTATTCTCTGGGAACGTCCAGTACAATTATGGTCAGAGCAACAAGGATTTAGAGGGTCTTCAGCAGATAGTGGTCAAACGGAAGGCACAGTCCAACTTCAGATTACTCACCCAACAGCCATTCGTGAGTACCGAACAAATGAATCAATTGACGTACTCCTGCATTACCCTAGTGAATATGGTATCGAATCAATAACATACGTTATTAACGGAAATACCGTCCATAAAGACACCACCTCTCCATTCAACTATAGATTTAGGCCTGAGGACATATCTGTTATACAAAAAGAAAACAGTCTTGACATACAACTACATACCGAAAATTATGGCGTAGTAAGCACTTCTGCGACCTTTAGAGTAGATATCTAAAACTTAACGAATAGTTTGAATGCCCTCAAGAAGAGTTTCGGTTTGAAACTGCTTCAAAATATGAGCTTTTCTCATAAAAATCTCACTTTTAATATGAGGTGGAGCTTTTATAAAAACTACATTGTCTTTTAAAGTAACTGCTTCTCTTGAGAGTGAGCTCGCACACACACTATTTATGATAGTAATAATTTTTTCATTTGATTCCTGCCCATCTTTAAGAATTGCTGAAAATTTTTGTAGATAGTTCGAAAGATTGATCATTGTTACTTATTTGTAGGCATTACAAGGTACATAAACGACTCGTCAGCAACTCCTCGTATCACCATAGGCTTCCCAGCTCCATTAAAGCCCATTGTCACGCTGTCGGCGCTAATAGAGCCGAAGCAGTCAATAATATTTCTGTAGTTGTAATTAATATCAAGATCTTCTCCCGACACTACTGCCTTAATACCTCCAACACTCTCGCCAACATCCATATTTTTTGTACTCAAATTAAATTCTTTTTTTGATGGGGCAATATGGAATGACAGTCGATTAAACTTATCTGAAAAAATTGTTGTTACTTTTAGTGTATTTACAAGATCATCTTTTAAGAGAGTTACCTCTGTCTTAAATTCTTGTGGAATAATTTGTGTATAATCTGGAAATACACCATCGATAATACGCGACACTATGTACACTCCACCAACCTTAAAAGCAATTTGATTTTCGTTGTATAAAATTATTACATTCTTATCTTCAGACTCTAAGACTCGTATTATTTCAGTTATATTTTTCAAAGGAATCAGAAAACCTTCAAAATCATCTTCAACTCCCACAGCAGATATCTTTTTCTCAGCAAGTCTAAATGAATCCGTAGCAACAAAAATAAGCTTCTCGTCTTTTTTATAAACATATACACTCGACAATTCGGGCTTCATACTTGAAATAGCTGCACTGTACCACACAGATTTTAGTCCTTCGATAAACTTGGAGGCCTTAATTGTAACCTTTTGATCTGAAGTAAGTTGTGGAATTACCGGAAACTCATCAACAGGATGCGTCTTAATAACCGTCGACATATTAGTACCAACAATATGCAGGTTTAACTCTTTTGTCTCAAGTACAATCTTATCTTCTGTAAGTGCATTTACTAAAAAGCTGTGGAGAATCTGACCAGGTACCGCAATAGACCCTTCCTCAATAACCTTTACAGGAAGAGTGATCTCAATACCGACATCCAAATTAGTTGCTTTAATTATTAACTCACCTTTTACCGCTTCTAAGTAAATACAACTAAGGACAGGGTGAGTTGGATTTTTACTCACTGTCTTTACTGCCTTTGAAATGACACCCTCTAATTTTTCACGTACACACTCTATCTTCATATGTTTATATAGTTATTTATAACTTATTATTACTATTAGCACTGTGTATATCTGGATAAGTCTTTAATATGCTTGTTTGTAGGTATTTTTCTATCATTATGTTACCGGTATTTATGTGGATAAAGTTCTAATAAGAATGGTGTTGTAGGGGGTACTGATTTTTTATGTAAGTTGTTCAGAATACGTACACAGGTTTTCAGTGTGTTGTGCACAGTCTTTTCAACAAGTTCTACACAGATGAAATGAGCGATCTGATCTGCTCCAACTCGTCAATAAGAGAAGGATTTTTCTTTAGGTCACCCTTCACCTTGTCGCACGAGTGCATCACTGTTGTGTGGTCTCGTCCCCCTATCTTCTCTCCTATTGATGGATATGAAATATTAAAGTCTTCACGCAGTATGTACATTGCGAGCTGCCGTGGCTTAATTACTTCTTTCTTACGTGATTTCTCGTGAATGTTTTCTTCTTTTATGTTGTAGAATTCAGCGATTATCTTAATCACATCTTGAGGAGTTTTTGTTTGTTTTGTGCGGGCAGTATCTTTGATTAAGTTTTTTACTTCAGGTAATTTAAGCTCCTTCCCTTTTAATTCAGTCTGGCAGGCTATTGAATTAAGTACACCCTCTAATTCTCTGATGTTAAGAGAAAGATTAGCAGCAAGAAAATCAATAACTTCTGTTTGCATTGGTATGTTGAGTATCTTTGCTTTTGTTTTCAAGATAGCTGCTCGCGACTCCCTATCAGGTGTTGGAATATCAACAATCATACCAGCACCGAAACGAGATTTAAGACGATCTTCTAAGTGTGGAATGTAGTTCGGATGCTTATCAGATGAAAATATAATCTGCTTGTTTTCATCGTAGAGAGTGTTGAAGAGATGAAAAAGTTCTTCCTGAGTCTTCTCTTTATTTGATAAGAACTGAATATCGTCCATGATGAGTACATCGTACTTTCGATACTTGTGTTTGAATGAGTTTGTCTTGTTTCCTTGAATTGAGGTAACATAGTCGACTGCAAATTTTTCAGAAGTAACATAAAAAATCTTCTTGTTTGGGTCGGCTGCTTTAATACTGTTCCCTATTGCCTGAATGAGGTGTGTTTTGCCGTGACCAGTGTTGCCGTAGATAAAAAAGGGATTGTAGACTGCACCAGGTCTTTTTATCACTGCCTGTGAGGCTGCGAAAGCGAGTTCATTGAATGGTCCCACCACAAAACTATCGAACGTATACCGAGGATTGAGGTTGTCTTCCTTATTTGTCTCCGGCATTTTAAACGCGAGAGCGCTTTCTTGTTTATTAAACTGGTTAATTTGCTGGGGTTCGTTATGGATTGGGCGAGTTCGGTTCACAATGTACTCAAGGGACCGTACTGATCCGTTGATTTCACGTAATGCTTTGAGAATATGGTTGTGGTACTTTGTTGAAAGCCACTCTTTTACAAAAGCATTAGGCACAGCTATATGCACAGCTCCGTCGTCAATTTTTTCTACAGAGGTGTCTTTAAACCATGTAGTAAATGTTGCTTTCGAAACATTGAGCTCAATGTCCACAAGGACGCTGTTCCAGAGTTGTTTAGTATCCATACGTATCTGCTTCACTAAGATTAGTTTCCCTATTATATACTCTATGGGCATCTATTAAACTTGTGGTAAGAGGAATTTTATGTTTATAATATGTGCACAACTTGTGGGTAAATCGTATTTGACAATTACTCCATAATAGGTAAAGTATCAATCCATGCCACTAGCTCAAACAACAGCAAAGCGGAAAAATAGAAAGCGAGCAAAAACTCACGGGTTTCTTGTAAGAGCAAAAACATCCGGAGGTAAAAACATACTTTCTCGAAGACGACGAAAAGGTCGTAAAAATCTTTCTGCATAATAATGCTTCCTAAAAAAACAAGACTTATTTCAAGTGAAGTGAGTGCTGTTACGAAAGGACGGGTACTCCATACCAAGTTCTTTACTATTAGGCACCTCCCCTCTTCTATAGAGACTCCAAAGGTGTCTATTATTGTTTCTAAAAAGATTGCACGGCAAGCAGTCGTTCGAAACGCCCTAAAAAGAAAGGGATATACTGCTGTTGAGCCGTTTTTTTCTACAGTTTCGCGGGGTTTGTATGCTATTTTTCTTAAAAAAGAAGGAGTAGATCTTTCTGTGGAAGAATTGAGTAATGAGATTAAGGTATCCCTTAAGCAAGCAAATCTGCTTTAAAGTTGAAATACCCCCTCTTTTACTATAGTATGAGGAAATGATTTCCTCATTTTTCTTTACTACTCTCTACCAGCCGCTTTACAACGGCCTTATTTTTTTAATTGACATCATTCCCTACCGCGACGCTGGATTAGCGGTGGTGTCCCTGACGATTATTGTAAAATTAATATTATTTCCTCTTTCTAAAAAGGCCGTACGAACACAGCTAATCCTAAAACAAGTCCAGCCAGAGGTTGATTCTCTTAAAGAGAAGCATAAAGACGATAAACAAGCACAGGCACAGGCGATGATGGGTTTGTACAAAGAGAAAGGTATCAACCCGTTTTCAAGTTTTTTTCTCATCCTTATTCAACTTCCTATTATTTTGACGTTGTATAGGATTTTTGTAGGTTCAGGATTGCCTGAGGTAAATACTGATATCTTGTATTACTTTGTCCCGACACCGGAAACTGTCGACACGATCTTCCTTGGTTTTATTGATATTGGTTCAAGAAGCGTCCTGTTAGCTGTTGCAGCAGCGGTTACGAGCTTTTTTCAGATACGATACTCTGTTCCACCACATCAAACAAAAGAAGGTGCTGCTGGAACGTTTAAGGATGATTTGGCACGAAGTATGAATGTGCAGATGCGCTATGTTTTTCCTGCTATTGTGTTGTTTATTGCGTATGGGATATCCGGGGCGGTTGCCCTGTATTGGACAACAAGCAACTTGTTTATGATTGCACAGGAGCTGTATATGCGTAAACGGGTGAAGCCTCTTCTGGAAAAGAGTGAATAACTACTACTATGGACTATCAGGCTGTAAAAAAAGTTCTTGAAGAAACACTCAGCCTAATGGGCGTGTCGTTTACTGATATTGAAATTACGACAGAAAATGATGTTGTTCGATTTAATATTCTTACTAGTGAGCCAGGTCTTTTAATTGGCAGTCGTGGTGATGTGGTAAATGCTTTAGATCAGCTTGTTCGACGGATGGCTTCAAAGTCAAAAAACGAGAAGGTCAATTTCTCAGTCGACGTTAATGGGTATCGAGCGTCTCAGATAGACGTGATTAAAAATAAAGCTAAGATACTAGCTGAGAGAGCTCGATCATTTCAGGCAGAAGTAGAGATGGAACCCTCTTCTTCATATGAGCGGATGATTGTGCACTCCCTTTTTTCTAAGGATGAGACAATCGAAACAGAGTCGCGTGGCGTAGGTCCTAGTCGTCACATTGTATTGAAACCAAAACAAAAAACTGAGCTGTAGGCTCAGTTTAATTTTCTAGTGGTGTTAACCTATAGCTCCATAAGCTATAGTCTTTCTTATTAGTAAAGATAAGATAGTCTTCCTCTGGACTTAGTGAGAGCTGTATTGCATCTATCATCTCTCCTGTTATCTTTTCTGGGTCGACAAGGACGGCAAAACCTGGTAATGGTGGAGTTACTTTTACGATCAAATCATTAAAGCTCACCTTCCCTTTATACCAGTCGTCCGGGTACTCATTGTCGGAAATTACTTTCGGAACTGCGCAGTAAAGGGTGCTTGTTTCTAGCTTTGACCATGTGCATTTCTCCGGTAGAGTGTCTATTTGTAGGTTTAATACAGTGTCTGCTGATTCTGTGTAATAAAGTGCAAGACGGCTCACAGATTCGTTATTAAATATAAATGAGCTATTGTTTTCTGGGTGAGCTAGAGCGGTGATTCCGTCGGTATCGCTGATAAGTTGCCTTAGTGCTCCAGCTGTGTTGAGTGAGTAAACACTTCCACCAACCTGGCTACTCGGTTTTGTTATGAGGGATATTGCTGGTGCTGTCCACTCGATGAGCCATTCGGTGATCGGCGTTGGTAGTATGGCGGTGCTGGCTGTAGGGTTTGTGAATGTGGTTGTGCTGAGAGACCTTTCTTGTACACCCTCGTCTATGAAAGCGATTGTTTCTCCGTCTGGGCTGACTGCAAGTTCGCTTGAGGCAGGAGAAATGAATGATCCGACAAGTTCACGTTGAGATACTTGGTTGTCTGCAGGTTCTTCGCTGATTTGAGCAATAAAAGCACGTATCCGATCAATGTTTGATTCATTGGTGGTGATGAGTACGACACTGTCTTCGCTTCCCCATAGTGCCTCGTATATTTTCGGTATGGTAGTATTTGTGATTTGAGTTACGTCGTATGTGCGCTCGGTTGTTTCCCATACGTTTCCACTTGATCGCTCTACAAATCGAAAGGCTGTGACGCCATCTTTATTTGTAAAAGCAATTCCTCCAGCTTGAGGTGTGGTCGTGAGTTTTCGAAGGAGCGGCATAGTTTCTTCTGGTATAAATCCACTGTTCCCTGTTGGCTGGTAGGGAGCATTATTTGGAAAGAAGGTTTGGGGGTTAGGTGTTTCTACTAGTGCCGGCGCTTCTCCAAAAGGAAAGAAGCGACGAAACCATCCCGGGCGTTCTTCCGCTGGCTGTTGGAGGTAGAAAATAATAACACTACCGATACCAAGTAGTAGTATGACGAGTATGATTCCTATTATTGTGAGTAGTCTACGCATAGTATTAATTTTTTAACTCACAAGGCTCGTCTTCGTCGTTAAGAAAAACATTTTTTACGTACGCTTCTCCGTGTCTGTCACGCGCTTCACGTCGTGTCATCTCCAGCGCTCTTTCGGTGTCTGCTTCACATACAGAGAGTGCGTCAGGGCCTCTATATGGTCCGTATAGGTATACATCATTTTTAATCCAACGATCTACTCCAGTTCTAATGTAGTACCCTTCGCCTGCGAGCGGGTCACTTGTTAGTATCGAGAGTATGAAAATTCTTTGGTAAACTACTGGAGTAAATGAACCCTCCTCCTCAATAATAAGGGTGCTGTTTGGTAGTATTATTTCCACCCCATCTTTGTTTATCGCTGTTACTGTGATGGTGTGTGTTCCTTCGGCAGCGGAGGTTGCGTTACCAATTAGGTTGTATTCAACCCTTTCACCGTCTGTTCGTTGCACCCAAGTAAGCCCGTCAGGTGCCTCAGAGGATACAAAGGTAAAGGGGCCCGATCCTCGAACAGTCACTCCACCAGAAAAGTAGTGTGCACTAACTGTTGTGGCAGGAAAAACGTTGCGCAAGATTTGCGTCGGTCTATTTGGCCCGAACCCGAAGTCGTTAGTAGGATTCTCAGGAGTTTCTACGCCACTGAGATCAAAGTTTACCATTGCAAGATCAGGGTTGATGTTGTAGAGAATGGTATAGGCTGAGATTGCAAGTAAAAGTCCGAGAAGAGCGTTTTGTATCTTCTCTTTGCCGTCTGTCTTGCCACTATAGGCATCGGTAGACATATACTGAATACCGCCAATGACGATAAACACCACAGCCAGTACAGCTGCAATACCAATGGCGAGATTAAATATACCTATCATGTACGTAGCGAAGTCTATCTCTCCGTTACCTCCCGCACCGTTAATTGGTAATGGTGCAAGGGGTTGATACGTTGTTCCAGCAAAAAGCATTTCAGCATCAAGTAAAAGTAAGGTGAGTATTGTAAAAAATGTATATATGTATTTCATTATGAATTTAGTTGAATACGTAGTTTATTTTGAGCGGACTGTAATATTCGATCTGTATTTTTAATATGCACTCCTATTTCTGAAATACCTCTTAGTACGCCATCCACGCCAAAAGTGAGTGATGGTTGGTCGGGTGCATTTATAATAGTTCCATTCATTGTCCATCTGTGTGAGAGGGATGAGTTACGTAGATTATTGACACTAAAAAAGTATGGAATAGCGGTTATAGTGATTTCATCAGAAATAGTTGCTGGTGATGTACCTGATAAGTTTTTGTTTGTGAGAAGCCCAAGTAGTGGGCTATCTTCATAGAATATTATTTCAGGATCAACGAAGGAAAGTGTTATTGAGCGCTCAGCTACAATTGTTTTGTTTTGATTTGTTACTGTGACTGATACTACTTTATCTCTAAGATTATAGTTTGATTCGAGAAGAAAAGTCTGTCTATTTGTACCAGAGAGACTTCCTTGTATTGATCCGTTTACTTTCCATGTGTAGATGAGTAGTTCCGGTGCGATTTTAGCAGCTGAGGATCCGTATAAGTGAGGAATTGCGGTGAACAAAACAGACGATTGGCTACCTAAAAGTGCCTTGCCTTTATAAAAAGGTGGTGTATATGATTCCGCATACCATACGAGGTCGACATCGGCCGGCCGGATATTTATTGTCTTTTCTGCATATAGCCCTTCTCTGGCTGAGATAATGGCAGTGATGGATGTATTGTTGCCGTTTTCGCCAACCTTGATACCTTCAAGTGATTTTATTCCAATCCCAGATGTGATTTCTTGCCCATCTACAATCCAGGTAATTTGTGCGGAATTTATATTTATATGGTAGTTAGTGGCCTCTGCTCTTACTTCATCAAAAGGTTTTGGATTACGGGGTGTGATGGTGATATTTAATCCATCATTTCCACCCAAGTTAGAAATCTGCGCGTGTACATGGTGGGAGGTGGATTGAATGGTGGCGAGCAGTACAAGGCTGAAAATAAATATTCGAATCATTAGAATAAATTATACCTGTTTTTTATTGTATTGTCGTTATGTGCTTTTGCGTACATGACGGTTTTTTGCACTTAACGTCTTTCCAAGGGTACCTCCCTTATCTTCTGAGCGTGTCATAACAATTAGAGTGATAACTCCAATTGTCCAACCGAACGTTGTAATAATGAGGGCGCTATCGAGACCAGGTATGGACTCTAAGAGAAATGTCGCACTTGACATGGCAACTTTTTTTGGAGAACCAAAGACCGGAACACCCTGCAGCCTAAACCATAGCCAAAAAGTTAGTGAAATAAAAGCAGTAGCGAATACGCCTACTATATAAAATACAATCCCTACTCCAGCAAGGGCTAGTAATGCGGTGCCAAGTCCGTCTAATGCTATCTCAAAAATATCATAGCATAAAGCAACCGCCCCCATAAACACTCCTGTTATTACTGATATTCTATAGTGGACTGCCTTTTTTGGTGCCATATATAATACATTATTGCGACTTTAGTTCTTGCTTTGCTTTTTTAATTGAGAGGAGTTGGGATGGATCAGAAGTAATGATTTGGTCTTCTGTATATGAGGCGATAATTTTAATTGCTACACGTTTTAAGCCGGCAAAGAATATCCCCTCTCCCACGTTTGATTCAAGTAAGAGAAATTTTTCCTCGTCGGTCAGGTTGAACGTTTTTTGGAGTCGATCAATTGATGTTGGTGATTGTTTGAGGAGGAGCTGGATTGACGAGTTAGTGATGATCGGAAGACCATATGGAGAGTTAAGGAAGTCCCCTACGTCTTGAGTAATGGTAGCAAGCCCTAGGTAGTATTTTCTTCCCCGTTTCGCTAAGCTTAAAAGGAATGATGCAGTATCTTCTGATTTCATCATCCACCAGGCCTCGTCGATAACCATAATTCTTTTTTTAAGGTTTCGTCTGATTGCATTCCAGATGTAGTGCATCACAATATACATCGCCACTGGTTTCAGTTCATCTTCCATATCCCGTAGAGAAAACACTACGAACTTTTGGTTGATGTCGACATTTGACGGCTGATTGAGAAAACCAGACCAGGTACCAGATGTGTATTTGGTTAGGCGAGCGGCTAGCGCGTCCCCTCCCTCCAATCCTCGCAAGACCATTTCGAAGTCTGAAAGAAGTGGAGGGTCGATATTGGTAAAGTCAGATTCTGGAGTGATGTCTTTTAGTGCGTATGTTTCAGTAATCGCACGGTCTATGAGCGCGTCTTCTTCTGAGCTAAGTCCACCCATCATTAGTCTAAATAGTCCAACCAAGTGAATAATATTTGAGCGCAAAATATCAGCAAATGATTCGTCTTCTTGTGGGGTCGGTAGGTCAAATGGATTGATGTGGTGCTCTGAGGTAAGTGAAATATTGAAATAGCGCCCACCTACTGCTTCAGCCAAGTATTCGTATTCTCGTTCAGGGTCAAGAATGATAACTTCTGTATCAAACATTAGACTCCGTAGTATCTCTAGCTTTGTGGCGTATGACTTTCCAGAACCAGACTTTGCAAAAGTTAGTGAGTTGTAGTTTTCCATTGAAAACCTATCGAAAAGTACCAGGCTTGAGTTGTGTCTGTTGACCCCGTACAAGATACCTTTTTCTTGGGTTAGGTCGAAGGAAACAAATGGAAAAATACTCGATAGAGGTGATGAGTTTAGTTTTGAGTGAACTTCAAGAAGGTCGTTTGAAAGAGGCATCATACTTTCGTATCCTTGTTGTTGTTGAAAAAGTGCTGGTTTTAAGTAGATCATTTTTGATTCAAGGATCGACTGCAGCTCGTTTTCTGTTTTGTCCAGCTCTTCTTTTGATTCTCCGTATATAGATATGTATAAACCGACATCAAATAGTCGCTCCTGAGCTTGTTGTAATTTATCTCGAAGGCCTTCGAGATCCTGGTAGGCAATATCAAGCATAGGATCTCTTACCAGACCCTTCTCTTCTCGTTGACTAATTTGGCTTTGAACTTCCGCAACCTTTTTTTGGAATTGCCGAAGGATACGTGCAGTATCTACTGGATGGATGAAGATTGAAATATCAAATACTTTGTCGAGGTTGATAACTGGAGAAAACCAGCCTTCTGTTAGGTAGCGTGGGTATGAAATAACGAAGAAAGTACGGACTTTCTTTCCACCTAAGTCGAGTTCTTTCGGGCTCACCTTTAATGCGCTTGGAGCAATAATGTCTTTTAGCTCAAGAGCCTCTGCTTGATAAATATTTTCAGGCAAAATAGACGCTACGTCAGAAGCTAGAGTGTCTTTTTTGTGTGGTTTTATAAAATCGAATATTCCCATATTTATTTTTCTTTAGTGTCATCTTTCTGCATCGAACTTGACACCTTGCCTGGATTAAAAATCTTATAAAATAGCTCAACAATTTCTTGTGTACCAAGTCGAGCTACGCGAAGTCCTGATCGCGTAATTCCCTGCTCAACAACAGATATTCTCTGTTCTAGCTGAGATACATTTTCTTCAAAAGATTTCTTTTCTTTCTCATCACGAGCTTCAGTTTTTTTCTTTTTAAGAAAACTAAGGCCGCCTTTACTTGTACCCTGGATTGCTCCAGTTGCGTACGGAATAACGATAAAGAAGTTTTTAGTCATAATGTTTGTGTTTTCGGTAAAGTTCCGTATGTATTCAATGTATTCTTGGACCTGTATTTTCATTAGATCATTTACCTGCGCTTCTTTTCTTTCAGCCAAAAGCGCGAGATATGGCTGAATATCGAGTCGTCGTGATTGGATAAAAATCTGTGTAGAAAAATCTAGTCCATTGAGGAAGTTTTGGAATTGGTAGAGTGTCGACTCTCGTTCTTCGTCTGATTTAAGCTCAAAGTTGATGGTTGAGACCATGATAAGTGCTCGAAGAGAACCGTCTTTTAAGACGATGACGCCATCGCGTACTTCTTGAATAGGAACAAAGTCTTGGGTTGTTTTTGATGTTGTTGGCATAAGTTACTCCATCTAGTATAACAGACAAGTGTTATTTACAATTATTTTTTGTCGAAAGTGTTTGATTCATTCGATACATCAATTGACCACATAATATCTTTTAGCTTTCCTCCATCAACCTTTTTTACATCCACCTTCTTTTTAATGGTGGGAATAGAAATATCTTGTACTTCTTTAGATCGTTTTTTCCATAAGTATAGACGAGGAGAGGTTGAATACTTAAACATTGATTCAAGGAGAAAAATAAATGGCCTGTTGTTCACTTTGTAAAAAGCCAATGCAACAGCTAGTCCGACAATGGGAGCTCCAATAATAATTGCAATAATGGTAGGAAGCGCTACCCAGGCAGCCACGGCGATTCCTCCTCCTCCAGCAAGGTAAATAAACTGTTTGAACGTTAGTGGTCCAAATAGCTTATCTTCAATATCGATATATTGTGGTACCTGAAATTTCATAGTTTATTCTATTGGTTCTCGATATGGGTCAGATGTGGGAGGTGATGACGGGGCGGGTGTTTCATTGTGGGTCAGTGCGGACGTGTATTCTCGTGGCGGTCTCTGTTGTGTTGGTAGGGGTGTGTTCCCTACTTCTTTTAGTGCAACTGCTCGACTTACTGGTGTAAGTATCTTTGCAATTATAACATCAGCAATCTCTTTTGCTTGAGTACGCTCTAGCTCTAAGTGGTGAGTAAGGTTGCTCTCCAGGTTTTCTTTATCTTCAAGGAGTGTAAGAAGAAGAAGTACTTCTACTTCAAGTGAATGGCTCCTTACTTCATCAAGAGTATAGTGAGAAGCAATTTCCTGCACCTTAGCTCGCCACTTTTGCTGGGTGATTATTTGTTGGAGTGTTTTTGGTAGCGTGTGGAAGCGTTCTTCTATAATTTTGTCTGTGTTCATAATTATTTATATTAGGTTGTTGCTGGTGGTTTTTCTTCATCTTTTTCTTTCTTCTCGTTTTGTTTCTTTAGTTCCTCAAGTAACTTGTCCATCGCTGTTCTTTCCTTAGTTTGTTCGCGAATTTGCGCAGCAGCAGCCATGTTTATTGTTGAAGCCTTAAATATGTTTGTTATATCCCAATTTCCAGCACGAGGATTAAACTTCGCTGTTTTTTGTTTTGCAAAAGCTATTTTTCGGTCCCGTTCTGCCTGCTTCAGGTCTCTTAGATTTTTCTCTGCTGCTTCAATTCTGTTTTTATGTACCGCGAGGAGACCGTCATTAACTGTTTTTTCTGCTTGGATTAGTGCAGCAACATCTTTCTCTGCCTTCTCGCTTTGAGCAAGATCTGCTTCGAGTTTATTTTTTCTGTTCGTGTCATGGGGGCTCAGTACCCCCTTTTCTTCTAGAGGCTTCAGTTCTTTCTTGATTTTCTCCGTCTCTTGTTTTTGTGTACTTGCGTCGGTAGTGTGTTTCTTTAGTTTTTCATCACTTTCCTCTAGCGGTTTATCTTGCGCCTTTACTCTTTGTGCTTCATCAAGTTCCATGCTAGCGGATGCCGTCTCTTCAGGAGAATTATTAAGAATATTTGCTTCCCCTGCCTTCTTCTTTGCCTTCTCTTCTTGTACTTTCTTCAAACCTCCCTTTGCATCTTTGCTTGCTGTACCGACTTTTATACCTGTTTTCTTAATAAGACCGCTTACTATTTTGTTCTCTCTAAAGTCAAAACTGCTTTTTTCCATCGCACCTCCACCACGTAGGGCTAGACGCGAAGCTATTCGAGAAGCTGCGCCTCCACGCACTGTTTTTTTACCGCTCGCAATATCTTTCAAGTTTTGGTTATTGGCAAGTCTTTGACCAACACGTCCTAAGCCTTCTCGACCCATATATGCAGAACCACTGAATGCCCCGCGACCAGCAAAGCCAGCGCCTCCACGCACACCCTTCCCTATTGTTTTCTGTGCCCAACCTGAAACTTTTCCAAGCTCCGATGCGCCTTGCGTAGCAAAAGATTTTGCCAGGATAAGTGTGGCGAATAAGAAAAAGACAACAATAAGAAAGCCGAATACCTTTGAAGCAGTATCGGGAGACGGTGCTCGGTTTAGTGTGCCGAGAATTGTTAGAGAAAGCCAGAGGAGTATCATATAGGCGGGAGCAAATAGTGACTGGCCGATAAGTACATCCCACCATTTTTTTGCGTGACTATTTAGTCCTGGTAGTGCATAGGCCACAAAGGCTAGCGGTGAAAGTATCATTAAAAGAATGAGTACACCAAATCGTATTAAGAAAAGGATTGCTGATGCTAGAAATATAAAAGAAGCAACGAGTATCATCAAGGCATTTCCCACAAGATAGGTTAAAATTCCTGTTACGTTTTTTTGCGTTTTTGCTATTTCAGGCGCTGCTGTGTTGGGTGAAAAAGCTCCGCCAATACCAAGTTGGTTTTTAAATTTTTCAGACAGAGTACTTTCTGTCGAAACTCCTAGATTGTCATAGAAACCAATAGCGACAATATTTGATGCATCAATGATGACTTTCGTGAAAAAAAGTGAGAAGTTTACAAAGAGTGCGACAATGATGATGTTTACAATAAGTCGCTTAGCGTTTACTCGCTCAAGTTGGAGGATGGTACCTATCGCAGCATAGAGTAATACAAAAATGAATGCCATATTTGCAAGATCTCGTATTGCTTTCCAACCGATAGCGATACCGCTGATTCCATCAATATTAGTCTTCATGTCAACGATGGTGTAGTTGATCGTAAAATCTAGAATGGTACCAGTAACCTTTACCCCCAGGCTCATTATCTCAAGTACTACATATCCAAGCCAAGCCACAAGGTAGTTAAGAAACTCTATAAGACTACTAAGAAACAAGCCTTCAGGTTCTGGAGGATCGCCAGAGGCATATATTTGCAAAGGTGCAATAAAAACAAGTAGCAAGACTACGCTTAAACCGATTGTAATTGTAAATCTTTTTTTACTCACTTTTGCCCTCGTAATTAAAAAGTGAACGTCGCAGATTAATTTGTTGACTCTGCTGCTTCTGCGGCCGCCCTTGCCTCTTCTTCCGCTATTTCTCGTAGCTCTTTAGTGTCATAACACTTACCTTGACCTAGATCTGGGTACCTATCTATCTGAACCCTCTGGTTTTCCAGTAAACCGCTATTTGTATCGGCTATGTCGTCGAATACATTGTGACATAGGTTGCGGGTTTGGTAGCAGGCACTTTTCGAGCCGATATCGAAACAAAATGCGTCGCGATCTTCATCTGGACTAGAATAGCGTGGAGATGAGTTTCTAGGCGGAGCAGTTCTGCTCGGCTCGTTTGTTCCGTCTCCGGGATTTCGGTAGCATTGATATTCGAATTCTATCCTTTGACTGCTAGCAAGGTACACCATTCTGTCGCGTATTCTGTTGTAGGCATCTTGACATCGGTTACGTGCCAGTTGTTGTTGGTTGGGGGCAGAATTACCAGATCCAAAACAGCTACTTCGTCCGGCAATGTCAAAGCAATATTTGTCTGCGGTAGATGGAAAATTGTTTGGACTTGGTACTCGAGCGTCTACGTCATCATTGTATCCGTCATATTGTTGAAGTGGACGGCCAACGTCAACAGACGCACCTTCTGCAGTTTGAAGGCCTGAAGTATTATTTCCTGGGTCGTAATTTGTCGCTGTGGTAATTCTGTCTAAGCCAGTTTCACAATCCTGAACGTTACATGTTGCTTGCTCCTGTATCTTAAAGAAGCCTTCACCACTTTTAGTAATTTCATCAATTACTACTGAGGCAAGTGCGCTAATAATCTCATTAAACTCATCAGCAAGTTCAAGTTGTCGCACGCCACTTCCAAGGACGTTTGTTAGCTGGTCCTCGATCATTCCGCCTGGGGTTGTGATGTTTCCATTTTCATCTGTTAGTGATAGCCAGCCATCAAACCAGTTTGCTTTTATTAACTCTGTTGATTGTACGGAAGCGATTCTTTTTTGAAGCTCAGCTCGAGACTTAAGAAATAAGCCGTAGGCGTTGTTGTACGGATTCTGGGTTATGGTGATCCATTCGTCCCACCCACCACTCTCCAGAGCTCTCTCGTATTCACCGCTGTTTGGATCTTCCAGTCCTGGGGGTAATGTCCCTCTAGCAAAATTTTCAAAAGATGAACTAAAGTCTGTTGAGATTAAATTGATAAGATCATTTTTTAATATTTCAGGTACGTTATTAAGGGTGTGGTTTGTAAAGTCGTCGAAGGCTTTTTCTTGCAAGCCAACTAAGAACTCAACCGGATTTGTAATGAAGGTAGGGTTTCCGTCATTTGCTCCCGTAATGAAGTTAACTATCTGTCTAGTCAACTGTTTAATAGCAGCTTTTGCGGCTATGTTTACTAGGCCATCCAATAGCTCTTCCTTAATCATATTAAAAGTGTGAGATGGGTTGTTGAGAACGTCTCCCACCGGCACGTTGCTTACGATAGGTAAAGAGGCGTGCACCGGGGCGGCGTTAGTCGCAAAAAGAGATGCGCCGATGAGGAGTGCGATGAAGGCAGAGAGTTGTTTAAAAAAGAAACTTTTCATATTATTTTAATTATATACTAGTTACAAAATCGTAACCATCGTCTGATCGATAAAAGAGAACGCTGTGATCTCTAAAGTGCGCGTGGTATTCGGTAAACGTTGCTGCAAGCTTACTCACATTTTCTGTATAGGACTTTATGGCGAATAAGGCATGCATAGGATCGGCCACCGACTTTTTCATTTCTTCAATATCACGTCTGACGAAGCTTAGGTTGGAGAGGTATTCTAGGTGGAGGTGTGCTGCATTCGGTGGGACGACGATAGCCGCAGAATCAGTAATGATATTTTGGTACGCCTGTATGATTTGATCGAGTTTTTGGAGTTCTGTTTCATCCTCTGTTTCCAGTGCTCTGGTGACAATATGAACTTCTGATTCTGCTGTCTGAACTGGGTACCTATTGAGCACTGCCCCGAGGTCGTTTCCATAGCTATGCTGGGCAGCTGTTGAGTTGTCATTCCCGAGTTTTAGGTCAGAGAGGAGGTATGTTTTTGTTGGTGCCGGTAATGTGTTGTTTGTCAGGATGTTTGCGGTAATGAGACTGCTGGTGTCGTTATTTATCGGAATGTTCGCTCCTTTATAGGCGTAGTACTGGGTAAAAAGTTCACTAGAGACTCGTGCCGATGTTGAGGTGGCATTAAAACTAGTAATAAATTTTTCTTTTGGGTGGGGGTTATCTGTAAGGGTATCGTCTGGCCCGGCAATGATTGGATTTCTGTCTTGTTCTACCTCGTCTCCGTCTGATGTGCCATCTCCGTCAGTGTCTGGATTATTTGGATCTGTTTGCCAAACAAGCTCTTCCCAGTCGGTAAGACCGTCTCCGTCGGTATCGACCGCAGCTGCTGGTAGGGCATCTTCAAGTGTAACTGTAGCGACCACACTTTTTTTATTTGATAATTTTTGCTGTAGAACGTAGGCACCTCCCACTGCCAGTATTGCAACAAGAAGAGTAAAAAGTATTTTTCTATGTAGTATTTGCATTTGAAACTAATTGTACACTGTTATGTACGTAGGTTCTATGTATTCTATCAACATATAGCCAAAATTTATTGGCGATGTGCGGTTGGTAAAATAGTAAGTTGAAGATGTGAGGCTTATCAAGCCGACGAGTGACATTGGGTTGTTGAGACGGTGCCTGTATTGGGAATACTCTTATTTTGCACTCTGTGCTACTGTCTCAGCTAAGCACTTCCACTTTTGCAGCGTAAGATCTTCTGCTCGCACATTGTCTTCCAAACCGCACTTAGTAAATATGTTTTCGTTGTTGGCTATATATTGAGAGATGTTATTAGACAATTTCTTTCTTTTTTGTGAAAAACCGTGATGAATAAGTGAAAAAAATAGTTCTTCAGAAAATGTTTTAAAAAAGTCACGGTTGATGTTTTCAATTGAAAGAATTGCTGAGTCCACTGACGGTGGTGGGGAAAAAGATCCGGCTTTGACTGTCGAAACGTATCTCGGTGTTCCATAGGCTTTTATGCTCAGTGACAGAATGCTTTCTTTCCCTTCTCGAGCGATAATTCGCTCGGCTACTTCTTTTTGGATCATAATAACAATCTGTTCAGGTAAGACCGGTGTATTAGAAAGTAGTTTTCGTATGATTGCACCTGTTATGTAGTATGGGATGTTGGCAACTACCTTATATGTATCTGGTAGGATGTTTTCTAGAGAGAGTTTTAAAATATCCCCTTGAATAAGTGTAAACTCGCCTCTCTTTGTGTGTTGGCTAAATTTTTGCTCCAAAAAGGCTACTAGTGGCGGGTCTTTTTCTACAGCAATGACTCTATGTACGTGATTAAGAAGAAGTTCGGTTAGCACACCTTTGCCCGGCCCTATTTCAAGGACTACGTCATCTTTTTTGAGTGCGGACGCTTCAGTAATGTCGGACAGTACTTTTGTTGACTGTAGAAAATGTTGCCCAAGGTGTTTTTTTGCGTGCATACTAAAATTCTATACGAAAAAGAGGTTTAGCGCCTCGACGTGAGCTCGTGTGGCTTTCTTCTTCTGTTAGAGATTCGTCAATATCTGAGATAAAGTCTGAAGGGATACAAGCTTGTCGTTGGCCAAAAATCGTTCGAAATTGTGAGTGAGTAAGGAATAATTTTTTGCGAGCTCGGGTTAAAGCTACATAAAAGAGCCTTCGTTCTTCCTCAGATTCTTCAGAAGCTTCACTTACGTCGGTTCTGCCGTGAGGAAATAGTCCGTCTTCAAGGCCGGTAATAAATACATAATCAAACTCAAGTCCTTTAGAGGCGTGAACGGTCATTAGCTTTACTCCCTTTCGTTCTTCTTTTATTTCGTCCTGATCGCTGGCCAAAGAAGCGTCAGTCAGAAGTTTTTCAATACCCTCTTCTGGTGGAAGGTGGTCGTAGCGTATAGCAAGTGATACGAGCTCGCTGGCATTTTCAAGGCGTTCTTGGTCTTCTTCGTTTTTACTACGTGCTAACTCTCGTCCGATACCACTATGTTCCAAGACAAATTTTACTGTTGCTGATGGAGTTTCTGTCTGAGCAGTTTCTTTTATTTTTCTAAGTGTTTCAAAAAAAGAAGAAACTTTTTCACGCATCGATGCTGGGAGCTCGTTATGCTTTCCCTCAAGTACCTTAAGAAGAGTGACTTTGCCAATCCCTCGTTTTGGTGTATTGATAATTCGCTTCATTTCAGAGGTGGACTCAGGATTAAGTGCTGCTTTAATGTACGAGAGAATATCCCTCACCTCCTTTCGTTCAAAGAAGCGTGTTCCCAAAAGTTGGTAGTCGACGGATTTTTTTAAAAAAGCCTCTTCAAGAGCTCGAGATTGGAAGTTCGCTCGGTATAGAACCGATATTTCATCAGTCGATACGCCACTAGAGATGAGTTCCTTGCACTTATCAGCGACAAAATCAGCCTCATCTATTTCGTCGTAAGCGTTTAGTATTCCAATGTTTTCTCCTTCTGGGTTTTGAGTAAAGAGATTTTTTTCTTTTCTGAATTTGTTTTTAGAGATGATGCCGTTGGCGGCAGAAAGGATTTTTTTGGTTGATCGGTAGTTTTGCTCGAGTAGGATTGTTTGGGCATTTGGGTAGTCTTTTTCAAAGTTAAGGATGTTTTTTAGCTGCGCACCTCGCCAAGAGTAGATATTTTGGTCAATGTCCCCTACTGCACAGACGTTTTTGTGTTGGTGAGCCAGCATTTTTGCAATCACATACTGAACACCATTTGTGTCTTGGTATTCATCTATATGTATATATTTCCATATATCTTGATATTTCTTCAACACCGCCTCATTTCTCTTCAGAAGCAGAGCAGTTTCTAGTAGGAGGTCATCAAAATCAAGAGCCTTCTCTTTTTTAAGGATTTGTGAATAGTGTCGCCATACTTCGCGAGTTGCTGAAGACAGGTAGTCATTTCCTGCACGACGCTCGAACTCTTCACAGGTTACTCCCTTCCCTTTTTCTTTAGAAATGACCCCGAGAATTTTTCGTGGTTCAAATTGTTTTGGGTCCAGTCCGGCTTCTTTTAATGCTTCTTGCACGGCTTTTTTAGAGTCGTTTTTATCAAAAATGGTAAAGTGCCGTGGTAATTCAAGAAGTGCAGAGTTTTCTTTAAGAATGTGAACGCCTAATGAGTGAAATGTACTCACAAAAGGTGAGTCGAATGTAGATACTGGCCTGTTAATATGAGTATTTTGGCGTAAGAGAGCGATTGTCCGTTCGCGCATTTCCTTGGCAGCTTTGTTTGTAAATGTAATAGCTAGAATGTGTCGTGGATCTACCCCCTGCTGCACAAGATGTAAAATTCGATGAGTGATGGTTTTTGTCTTTCCCGCTCCTGCTCCAGCCAGTATGAGTAGTGGCCCATTGATAGATTTAACCGCTTTTTGCTGTGCTTCGTTGAGTTCGGAAGATAAATGCATCGAATTACTATAGCACAAGTAGTAAACCTCCTTTTTTTTGACAAAAATGATTTAACAGAGGCCTGTGTATATCTAATTGACGCTCCTGATGTCTATTAGGTATACTAAAACTTGTCCCAGATAAAAAACATTACAGATTTACTGAGTAGGATGACTGAAATGACTGATTTAGTATTAATCTTAGGCCTATTTTACGCAGAAATATAACATCTAGCCCATCTGAAGGGGGCTATCTAAGTGGAAAATCGTTTTTTGTAAGTATTCTTCCACTTACTGTTCTTGTAATAAGTAGTTTAATTCTCTCTGTATTTTCAGTTGGAGGGAGTGTATTCGAGTCAATACGAGGAGTTCGTGGGCAAGAAGTGCTCGCCTCTGCTCGGTTTTATTCGGCACTGTATGGTGAAGATTCTTCAGTATTAGAGCCAGCACTTAGTCCTAATCCACAAAATATCTCATCTGGAGGTGGTGGTGTCACTGTTTTACAAGAAGGCTTGCTTGTCGCTGAGGGCGGCCCTGTCAATGAAGGTGGTGAGATTCTAGAGCGGTTAAGTGGTAATAATGTAAGTATTTATGTAGTGAGAGAGGGAGACTCTCTTTCAGAGATCGCTGAGATGTTTGGAGTGTCTACAGATACGGTTATTTGGAATAATAACCTAAAGGGTCAGACTATAAATCCAGGTCAAACACTCACTATTTTGCCAGTTTCAGGTGTGAAGCATACGGTTGTTTCTGGAGATACGCTGAGTTCAATTGCAAAGAAGTATGGAGGTAAGGTAGATACAATAGAAGATTTTAATACTATCCCTAAAGACGGTCTTTTGGCAGTGGGAGCTGAAGTCATTGTTCCTGGTGGAAAAATAACTACAAGTAAAACCTCTTCTAGCCAAGTTAAGACAGTGGCTGGTGCCTCAAATATCAATGTGAGCGGGTATTTTATCCATCCCCTGCCTGGGTCCATTGTTACTCAAGGAGTGCATGGATATAATGGTATGGATTTTGGTGCGCGTTCAAACAGCTCTATTGTAGCGGCGGCTTCCGGAGAAGTGATTACAAGTAGTCAAGGAGGCTGGAATGGTGGGTATGGAAATACGATCGTCATTGCTCACGACAATGGAACACAGACACTCTATGCTCACTTGAGTCGAAATATTGTAACTAATGGCCAGCGTGTGGTAAAAGGTCAGGTGATTGGGTATGTTGGTTCAACAGGACGATCTACCGGCCCTCACTTACACTTCGAGGTTCGTGGTGCGAAAAGTCCATTTAGTTCGTGTGCTGCTGGGTCGAGGTGTGGAAGTTAGATAAGAATATACTACAAAAAACTTCTCAGAATTGAGAAGTTTTTTGTAGTCACAGATATGTCTGCGTGATATAATTATTTTTATGATTAGACTAATTGTGGGTGGGATAGGTATTTTTTTCTTTAGCATCTTCTTTAGTGGTCTTGCGATAGAGGTCAGTGCGCAGTCTTTTATTCGGGATTTAGAAGTTGGAGATATTGGTGCTGATGTAAAACAGCTTCAAGTTGCGCTTAATGGTCTGCCAGGTCTCCAGATAGCAGCTACTGGTCCTGGGTCTCCAGGTAATGAAACTACATACTTTGGAAGCTTGACTAAGCGTGCGGTTATTACATTTCAAAATCGATATGCTAGTGAAATCTTAGCTCCGTGGAATTTGGTGTATGGAACAGGTTATGTTGGAGGAACTACTCGAGCAAAACTTAACAGTCTCGTTTCGTCAGGAGTGACTCAGCCAGCTGTGGCTGCGCCAGTGGCTGTAGGAACTCCTGTTATTACGGGGGTTACTCCAGATACTGGATCAAATGGTGCGAGAGTCGTTTTAACAGGACGTAATTTCAGCACTACAAATAACACGATAATGGTTAATTTTAGTCAGCCAAATAGATATCAAGCTGTCCGGTCTGTTGATGGTACGACGTTGGAATTTATACTTGATACATATATTGGAGAAGAACTCGAAAAACGTTTTTCTGCCCTCTCGTCTGCCGGATTGCGAAGAGTTCAGCAACAATTTCCTCCAGAATTAGCAGTGAGAATTCGTATCGAAAACGAGTATGGACAAAGTAATTCTGTTAATTTTCGTTACCAGTCATTTTCTAATTAATTATCTATGAAAACTAATCAATTTTTATTATCAGCAGTCGCTACTGCGGTAGCACTGGGTCTCATTGCTGTCGCGATATTTGCTACTTCTCCTAAGACACAGACACAGGCACAAGGAGTAGATCAGCCATTTGGTGGACAGTTTACAACAATAACCGATATTTGCTGTGACGGAACATTGGTACTTAATCATAGAGGTATCACCGGTTTTCCTAGTGGAAGTTTTCAAACAAGTTGGTCAATGAAAGCTTATGCAACACTTTTCTATTGGCCGCTTCCTCAAACCTGCGCAATCGGTTTTGTGCGTAGAGGCGGAAGCTGTCAAACAGTTGGATCTGAATGTTATAGTAGTAGTATGGTTGACTATACGATTACGTCGATCGGTACAAGTTTGCCAGGCTGCTCGATATAAAAAGGTGGGCAAAGTCCAAAACAAAACACTCTCATTTAGAGAGTGTTTTGTTTTGGACGATATTGAAAGGCCTCGAGGAGATGTCTTTTTTCAAGTGAGTAATTTTGATCTAGATCGGCTATCGTCCGGGCAATATGTGCAATCTTTAAGTATGTACGAGCCGAAACGTTAAGTTTTTTTGCAGATGAAATAAGAAGCTCGCTCGCCTCTTTTGTCATATGAATTGTGTCGGTTAGATTAGTATGATTTGCTGTTTTGCGTGCAGGTACTCCCCCTTCTCGCTGCTGTTTAAATTGTATTGCTTGGAGAACTCGTTCACGAATCTGGCTTGATGTTTCAGCAGTATCTCGAGACAGTAGTTGTTTATGTTCAACTTTCGCTACCTCAATCCAGAGGTCTATTCGGTCAATGATCGGTCCAGATATTTTGCGTTGGTAACGCATAATCGCCGATGGGTTGCAGGTGCATTCTTTGTCGCTGCCGAAATTTCCACAAGGGCAAGGATTCATAGCCGCAATCAGGATAAAATTTGCTGGAAATTGTGCAGTTCCCTGAGCTCGAGAAATTGAAACCCTCTTATCTTCAAGTGGCTGTCTAAGCGACTCTAGTACTCTTCGATCAAATTCAGGAAACTCATCAAGAAAAAGTACGCCATTGTGAGCCAGTGTAACTTCTCCTGGCTTTGGAAATGATCCGCCACCAATAAGTGAAACATATGATGATGTGTGATGTGGTGAGCGTACTGGGGGCGTTGAGATAAGTGGCTGATCCAGAATACCTGCGATTGAGTGAATTGCGGTAACTTCCAGCGCTTCTTCTCGACTGAGTTCTGGAAGAATTGTTGGAAAAGATCGGGCGAGCATTGTTTTACCAGTGCCTGGTGGCCCAAAAAGTGCGACGTTGTGTTTGCCAACAGAGGCTATTTCTAGTCCTCTCTTGGCCGTTTCGTTGCCTTTTATGAAACAAAAATCCTCGTTGGTATTGATGTTTGTGCTGGGTAGTGATTTGTAAGTGGTTGGTTGAATACGATGTTTTTTATTATTTCCTGATGTATTGAGAAGATGGGTGATTACTTCTTGAAGCGTATTTACCGGGTAGGCCTGTATTCCTTCTACTAGAGCAGCTTCCTGTGCGTTTTGTTGTGGTATAAAAATTTCTTTAAAGCCTTTTTGTTGAGCTTCTCGAGTAAGTGCTAGTGTTCCGCGAATAGATCGTAGGTTTCCATTGAGTGATAACTCGCCAAGAAAAATTTTATCAGAGGGGTTAAAAGAAATATCTCCTGTTGCCAGGAGATATCCAAGTGCTATGCCGATATCAAAATTTGGCCCTTCTTTCTTTAAACTTGCTGGTGCAAGTGAGATGACAACTTTTTGGTTTTTACTTTTCGGTGAATCGTAACCAGAGTTTTTTATTGAGGCTGAAACACGGTCGCGAGACTCCTCAACTGCTTTGTCGGGTAGTCCAACCACTGAAAAAGAGTGGAGGCCTCGTGATAAATCAACTTCTATATCAATAATTTTTGCGGAGAGCAGAGATATTTGAGCGCTATGTACTTTTGAAAAGCTCATTAACCTTGCTTCTGGTCACGGTGTGCAATACAGGTGTTTGCTGCTGGATTTGCGTTGAGACGTCCCTTTTCGATTTCACTACTACACACACTACATACGCCGTATGTACCGTCTTCAATTCGGATAAGTGCTTCTCGGTGAGCATTGAGATCTGTTTCCAGTTGCTCAAGTATCGCTGCGTTTTCGTCGTACTCTTCTATTTCATCAGCCACCTCCCCTGAATCTTGCCAATTTACTTCTTCGTGACTACTCCCCTTCGCTTCCCAATCAGCTGGTCGGTCTGGATTTTTTTCTCCAACTGTTGCAAGTTCAGTTTCTAGTGCTTCTATGTGCTTAATAATTTCTTTTTTGTAGTTGTTTGATTCGTCTGTTTTCATAGTATCTAAATTGTATCAAGCTCAGCCTATTTTTTCTACTTCTGTACTGTAGGAGCAGAGTTGTAGCTGTCTAGAACTGCCTTGAATGCAATAGGGTTGGTAGTTATGGTAATGGTGGTACTGTCGAGAAAACCATACATTATGTACGGAACATCTTCGTTAGTAACTGAAATTCGAATGTTTTTACCAGAAACTGCCGAATCTCTAAATATTAGTCGGCTATTTTGCGGTACTCCAAACAGAGGAGCTACATTATCAATGATACTTCTCTCCCACTCTAGCATTCCTGGGAAGCCGCGTTCATACGATGCTACTTTAAAGGTAAGGAATGGATAATTCTGCTCCGTATCTGCGTATACACCCAAAAGAGCTTGGTTTGTTAATGATCTTGTTAAGTATGACGGGGTGTCAAAAGCAAGAAAGGTAAAAAGATCCAGACTTGTTGGAAAAGTAGCATCTCCATTTTGGTTTGTTGTGTGTAGTAGTGTAATTGATTGAGGTGGGAGGTTGCTTTGTTGCTGTTGTTGCAGCTCTCTAAAAAGTTCTGTTTTTGCTTCAAGTAGTATTGGTATAGATTGGTTGTAGGTAAGGTAGGTTGGATTTTGTTGGCGTTCGACAAGTGGGGCTATTGGCTGTACTGTCCGAATGACCCGGAAATAGAAAAAGGTGATAGAAAAAATAAGAAAGATACCAATTACACCAAAGCTTATGAGTAGAAACGGATGGCCGCTCTTAGTATTTGCAACAGAGGTGGCTTGTTGTTTTTTTGTCTGCTCAGCTAGCTTCATCGATAGCAGAGATTCTTGCTGTTGTTTGATGGCAACAGTGGTGTCGTGTTCGAAGGTTTTTAAGTTATACGAACGAAGCTTCGAGGTGTTTTTTGGAATAGTTTTTGCTGCAACTGCTTGCTTGACGGACGAAGGTGTTGGTGCTGGTGTTGCCTGTGTTGGCTCTCGGTACTGATCTTGTACTTGAGGCTGAGGAGTGCGTGCTTGTTGTGCCTGTGTTCGAGCAGGTGTCGCTGGTTGTTTTTTTGGCGGACTTGCTACCGCATCTTCGGGAGTTTTTTGGGTAGATGTAGCTGTTTCACCGCGCAATATTCTTCGCGCCTCTTCTCTTTTTCTAATGAGTTCGCTATTGTCCATTGTTTGTTAGTTGTGCCAATCGTTCTTTTATTTTTTCTTCTTCAGCGATAGCTTGTTGATAGAGCGGCTTGAGCTTCTCGATTTCTTGACTGAGCGTAATTGTTTTTTCTTCAAAGTCCCATCGTTTGTTTTCAACTTCACGACGTTTGTCTTCTATTTGCCATCGCTTCTCTTCAACTTCGCGTTGATTGTCGGTTGCGTTGAGTCCTTGTTCTTGAACATCAATCTCTTTCTTTTCTCGCTCAAGGGCAGATTCTTGCTCTTCAAGACCCTGAAGTTTTCTTGTCCACTCCTCCCTTCTCTCGTTGAGTTCAATCCACTGAATTTCAAGCTTGTCTTTTTTGGTGGTTAGTTCGGTTAGCTTTTCTTCAAGAGTAAAGCGCTCTTCTTCTCTGGACAGATTTTCGAGATCTTTTGTGAGCTTATTGATTCGATCTTTGTCTGTTTGTATCTCTTGTGTTGTTGCCTGAACAAGTTTTGTGGCCGCAGCTAATTCCTGCTGGATAGACCATTTTTGTTTTTCGATCTCTCTTCGGGTTTTTTCTTTTTGCCATCGAAGATCTTCGAGATCGCGTCGTTCTGTTGGTACGCTTACTCTTGATTCTCGCTCTTCAATTTGATCAATCTCCGTCTCGATAACTTTCTCTTGATTGATAAGTGGTTCAAGTCGCTTCTCAATTGTTTGGTAGGTCGTTTTTTGTTTTTCGAGTAGAGATTCGTGGGGGGCAATTTTCTGTTTAACGCTATCAATTTGGCGTTGTATTTTTGCACGTTCGTTTTGAATAGTTGATTTTCTTTTTTGAATTCTGTCCGCTACCCTCTCTGCTGCTTCGTGCCACTCACTTGGTTGTTGGTACGGTGAGCTCGAGTCTTGTTGTGTATCTTGATTTCGTTCAAGAACCATCTTTGCTTCAGTAGATTCATATGATGTTGGGTAGCTCTCCGGTGCTTTGGCGACAGGTTTTTCTTCTGTACTTTCTTCCTCTATATCAAGCTCTCCAATATGTGATGCTGCATTAGCGGTGGTGACTGGTACAGTATGTGATACTTGGGGCTCTGGTGTTTGTTCTACGGGTTCTTGAGTTTTCTTTTTTGAAAGTTCTTCAAGGGTTTTTTTACCATCAATATCAAACACAGTCTCCAGACTATCTGGGGAGTCTTCACCGTGCATTGTTGTCCGTATTTCAGGTGCTGGTGTCGGTGCTACTTTCTGGAGGGTTGGTTGATCTGGTTGTGGTGTTTTTTGTGCAGGTAGAGTGTGGACCGCTTCTCTGTATGGATCAGTGACCTGTGGCTCGGGCGTAGGTGCTGCTGGCTTTGGTGGTGTTGGTACTGGAGGAGGGGTTTGTTGTACTGGTGTCGGTAGTGGCTGAGGTATTGGCGATGCTGGTGTTCGAGGCTGATCTGGCTGTGGCGTGACTTGCGGTATACCGCCTTGCTCACCTGCCATATCAGCTTCAAACGTTCTAATTTTATTTAGAACGCCTCTATGTGGTGACGTCGACGGCTTTGGTGGTTGTTGGTCCATTATCTTTCTTTATAAAATTAGCGTCAGCATCTTTAATCGATAGAGCTATTCGTTTATGTTCGTCTATCTTTTTTATCACAACCGGAACCGATTGCCCTACAGACAGAACATTTTCTACTTTATCTATTCGAAACGGTGCAATTTCTGAAACGTGCACAAGTCCTTCAGTGTTGCTTCCTATTGTAACAAATACGCCGAAGTCTACAATTCTGACAACAATACCGGTGAAGCGTTCTCCGACAGAGTATATTCGAGTCATTTCCTCGATAGTTGTCTTTGCTTGTAGTGCACCATCCTTTTTTCCGGTAATGAACACTGTTCCGTCGTCTTCTATGTCAATTTCTGTTTCAGTTTTCTCTCGTATCTCATTTATTATTTTCCCGCCAGGTCCGATTACCATACCGATCTGATTCGGCTGGATTTTTGTTGAAATAATATACGGAGCGCGTGGTGAGAGTTCTTTTCGAGGCTCAGAGATCTCTTTGTCCATCATATCGAGGATGTGTAAACGAGCTGCCTTGGCTTTTTCAAGTGCGATGGTGAGTATTTCGAGAGTAACACCAGAAACTTTAACATCCATTTGAATGGCTGTAATTCCTTCCCGTGTTCCAGCCACTTTGAAGTCCATATCTCCGTAATGATCTTCCGGCCCCTGAATATCTGTGAGTACCTTGAACGCTCCTTTACTATTCATCATTAGTCCAGATGCAATACCTGCCACAGGGCGCTTGATCGGTACGCCGGCATCCATTAGGGCTAGTGATGAGCCACATACAGAAGCCATTGAAGTAGAACCATTTGACGCCAGTGCTTCAGATACTATTCGAATAGTATGTGGAAATATCGTAGTGTCTGGCAAGATAGGTTCGAGTGCTTTTTCTGCTAGAGCGCCGTGTCCGATCATTCGTCGATTAAATCCCCCTACCCTACCGGTTTCCCCAACAGAAAATGGAGGAAAGTTGTAGTGGTGCATAAAGCGTTTTTTGGACTGTTCTTCCATTCCCTCTACGATCTGCCGATCACCTGGTCCGCCAAGTGTCAGCGCAGAAAGAACGTGAGTTTGACCTCGATAAAATAGTCCTGAGCCGTGTAGCATTGGTGCGATGCCGCCGGCTTTTGCAAAAATTGGTCGAACCTCGTCGAGTGTTCTGCCATCAGGCCGTCGTTCACTTTCGAGTGCTTCTTTGTGAATAAATATGTCCACTTGCTCTTCAAAATAGGCGTCTGCTTGGCCAGCATTTTCTTCTGGCAGTGTTGTGGTAACAAGATCAAGCCATATTTCCTTGAGCTCTTCTATTGTTTCTTTACCTGGTTTACTGCTCATTACGTATTCAGGCATTTTAGGAGCAATATCTGTGTCGAAAAGGTCGATAATAGTCTGAGCAAGTGGCGTTTGAGTGATTACTCGCTTTTCTTTTCCAATTTCTTTAATAATTTTTTCTTGCCACTCTTGAATTTTCGATATTTCCTCGATTGCAAGTGAAAGCCCCGATTGTACTGTGTCCTCAGATACTTCATTTGACCCCACCTCGATCATATTTACTTTTTTGTCTTTGCCGCACACCAGTAGATCGACAGTGGTTTCCTGTCTGGTTTGGTAGGTTGGATTTACCATAAACTCTCCATTAGTGTTTCCAATCCGCACCGCACTTACGGGCCCTGCCCACGGGATATTAGAAGTAGATAGAGCAAGAGACGCACCAATCACTGCTAGAATGTCCGGATCGTCTTGGTCAATAGAGAGTACGGTTACAATAATCTGCACCTCGTGACGCATCCACTGTTCGAAGAGTGGTCTGATGGTACGGTCGACTATTCTGCCTGAAAGGACAGCCTCATCAGACGGCTTACCTTCACGTCGCATGTAGCGTGAGCCTAAGATTTGACCGGCGGCGTAGAATTTTTCCTCGTACTCAACTGTTAGTGGAAAATAGTTCATCATTTTATTCTCTCTATTCCCCATCACTGCAGTAACGAGCACAGTAGTATTGCCATAACGCATAATGACAGACCCGTTTGCCTGATCGGCTATGTCGTTAAATTCAGCGATAAGCACCTTACCTCCAACTTTTATTGAGTATTCTTTTGTGACCATAAGACTATGTAATGGTCTTCAGATTTTAGATCTGAAACAAGCGCTTCAAACCTACCTATCTAAAGACCAGTAATAACTAATAATACTTCTACTCTAGCAGAGTGTTTGATAAAACAAAAACCAGCCGAAGCTGGTTTTTGTTTTATAGGTATACGATCCTTTACTTTGCTTTTTGGGATCGATTTTTACCCATTAGATATTTTTTAGGATTTAAGTCTAGATCAAGAAAATCATCAACAGATTCAATGAGCTTACTTGAAGATGATTTTTTGAAAGAGATGAGCTCTACCTGACATCCTTCATTGTACTTAAGGTAGCTGACAAGTGGAACAAAGTCACCGTCACCAGATACAATAATTACTGCATCAAGCTTTGGGGCGAGGCGGATTGCATCAACCGCAAGTCCAACGTCCCAGTCCCCTTTTTTTGATCCTCCGGTAAAAATCTGAAGATCTTTACTTCGCACTTCAATTCCTTGTTTACCTAACGCTTCCAGAAAAGCCGATTCTTCGCCGGATTCTGTTGTAATAACGTATGCAAAAGCTCGAATGAGGCTACGGTCTGCAAGGCCGTCTTTTACTATTTGTCCAAAGTTTACGTATTTTCCGTAAAGGTGTTTTGCGCTGTGGTAGAGGTTTTGTGCGTCTATAAAAATTCCCACTCGCTGATCTATGTGTTTAATAGCAGACATTATGGTTGTTGTATTAAAATGATAATGTACAAAAATCCCGCATTTGCGGGATTTTCTATGCTTTTTTGTCGATTTTCAACTTCTTCATCAAACCATTGAACCGTTTTGCACTCTTCTTTTTCAAATAGTTCATATGTGATTGGCGATCTGCTACAAGTTGTAGAAGCCCTCGTCTAGAGTGCTTGTCTTTTTTGTTTTTCTTGAGATGATCGGCAAGCTTTTCGATTCTTTTTGTTATCAAAGATATCTGGACTTCCGGTGAGCCAGTGTCAGAATCGTGTACTTTTGTATTATTTATGATTTGTGTTTTATGTTTTTTCGTCAGCATTACTCAGCGACTATAGCACGAAAAGAAAAATATTGCAAATACCAGCTCAGCGACGTATCTCGGCATGCTATACTTGGGCAAGTAAGAAATATGAAGCTATCTACACTCAAAAATCAGTTTTTGCAGTACTTAGAAATTGAGCGAGGCCGTAGTCTAAAAACGGTTGAAAACTACGACCGCTACCTAACCGCCTTTTTTGCTTTTATACAAACAGATACACCGGTAAATATTACGTCCGAAAGTGTTCGCGCATTCAGAATTAAGCTGAATCGACGAGAATCAGGTAAAAAAGAACACGGAATACCAGCAACTCTCAAGAAAAATACACAGAACTACTACCTTATTGCACTGCGGACATTTTTAAAGTATGCCTCTAAGCGAGGGGTGAAGACCCTAGCATCAGATCAAATAGAGCTGGCGAAGGTCCCTGATCGCTCACTTGATTTGATCACCTCAAAAGAACTCACACGCCTACTTGAAGCGCCGCTACAAATTAAAGGAGGTAATGAGCTCCAGAAACTCAGAGATAGAGCCATTTTAGAGATGTTTTTTTCTACTGGACTACGTGTGTCGGAGCTCTGTGGTTTGTCTCGAGATATTGATTTGTCTTCACAAGAGCTCTCTGTTCGAGGAAAAGGAGAAAAAGTTCGTGTGGTATTCATTTCTGATGCAGCACGTGACGCCGTCAAAGAATACCTGGCTAAGCGAGACGATATGGACGATGCTCTCTTTGTACAGCTCGGTAAAAACCGCAATGCAAAAGAGTCTTTGCGTATTTCCCCCCGCTCTGTTGAACGCTTAATGAAAAAGTACGCCGCTGTAGCTGGTATTTCAAAAAAAGTAACACCACACATTATTCGGCATAGCTTCGCAACCGACCTGTTGCAAAACGGTGCAGACATCAGAAGTGTGCAAGCCCTGCTTGGTCACGCTCATATTGCTACGACACAGATTTATACGCATGTTACTGACAAACACCTCCGTGATATTCATAGTAAGTTTCACAGTAAGCGAAAGAAATAAAAAGAGGCCATAAAACTTGACATTCATCAGAAAACATGTATTATCATCGCTAGACGTAATTTGATAAAGGAATAGATCAAAATACTCGAAAATTGGTTGCCTTGCTATGGTGGTAAGGTAACTTGTGGATATAGAAAAGCACCCCTTTAGTCTAGGAGACATCAGATGTCGAATCAGGATGGAACGAATGGGAATGGAACGAATGGTCAAAATGGTCAAGGTACGCATCCGAGGACGGATACATCTCTCTTTCCCGACAGTAATGACCGTGAGAAAAAGGAAGGAGTAGGGTCCGACAGTTTGTTTGTGCGGGGCGCATTAGTCCTTGTCGCGGTGCTTATTGTGGGCTTTAGCATCGCGATTATTATCACGGTGACTAATGGACAGAAGGCCGATGTGAAGCAAGGGACTGTCCTTTTTGACAAAAATGCTGATGGACAGAGTCAGATACAGGAGCTTGTGACGCAAGGTGGTACTGCCACTCGGCAGCGCCTTGTGGGTCAAGCGGAAGTTTTGGACAAGTTGGTTGATGCGTCTGGTCAAATCAGAAGTTCGATCAGTGATCTTGCTAAGCGAATTCCGAAGACGATGACGAGGAAGGAGCGTGAGGAAGCAAGGCAGCAAGTGGAGAGACTGCAAGATGAGATCCTTGTGATTGAAGGTCGTGTGGTGAGGTGTGCTGAACAGGTTCAGTATAACGAGAGTCAGCTTCTTGTTCTTCGAGAAGAGTTTGCGAAAGGCCGCACTGTCGTTAAAGACTCCATTGCATTTCATGAAGATGCTGTGCAGAAGGCAAGGGCAAGTATCGAGGAGTCTAATAGTGAGATCTCAGACAAACAGGCTGAGATCGAAGAGATTATGACTCCACTCAATGAGCAGTCAAGTTTATTCGAAAGAGCAAATATCTCTCAGGTAAACGAAAGTACTGCTCTCGAGTCGCGAGTCTTGGTGCTCGAAGGAAATTTTGCAGAACAAGTACAGCAAATCGCTGTTCTTAGGGGACAAGTTTCGGGCAACGAGGCGGCAATAAAAAGAGTCGGTGAAGACCTTACGGGCTTTAAGAAGGAGACTCGTGCGTCGTTGCAGAGTCTCGAGGATCGACAAGCTGAGCTTGTTGCTCGGTTTAGTTCGGATTTGCAGAAGATCGATCCACTTGCAATGAGGTCGGGAGAAGCTAATAGGTTGCCCGATGCACCTGCGAGCTTTGAAAATGAAGCGGGTCAATATAGCCAGGAGCGTTGGATCTGGGTGTATGAAGAAAAACAACGGATATACTCAGGTGTTACTCCGTATCGAGCGAGCGATGGCGCGTACTGGTTTCCGGGAGATGGGTGGAGGAATCTTGACTCGTCAAATCTTAGTGTCGTGTTGCGTGCGTACTGCGTCGTAACCACAGTCGTAAATGGCTGATTAATCAGGAAAGAAAGAGGTGATTTATGAAGAGTCGTTTGATGACTTTGGCGATGTTGGTTCTGGCTGTTTTGACTGGCTGCGACTCCGTGAGGGTAATGCAGGCGGACAAGACCCAGTTTGGTCCGAATCAGGTCGGGGCCGTCGTGCTTCGGTCGGATGGCGTCATTGCTAATAGTATGGCGTCTATGATCCTTTACGAGACCAACGAGAACGGTGAGGTGACCTATCTCAGGAATCCTGTTGCTGTTGGTTTGGGGTTTCTCGAAGGGGTGCCAACTGCGGTGGTTGGTGCTGGGGGCAATATTGCTTCAGCATACTTTCTCTCGCAGACGAGACCGGCTGAATACAACTCTCGTTCACACACTACTACCGTCATGAATGGCGGTGGCGCGAATGCTGGAGCAAGTACGGGTCCGAACGTTAACAATAACAGTTCGAAATCAGACTCAGGCGCTGATTCGAATTCGGAGTCTGGTGCTGGCGCGAGTGCCGACAACAGAGGGTTGAGTAACGACTCAAGCTCCAATTCAAAATCAAGGTCAGGTGCGGGCGCCAACAACGGTGGGGTCAATGTAGACAATGACTCGGAGTCGTCGTCGCAGAATGGCCCGGTTAATGTTGGAGGTAGCCACTCAAGCTCTGATGCAGAGAGCGGTGGTTCCAACTCCAATGCAGGAGTGGATAACAACAATGCCAATACTGGTACCAACTCCAACAACAACGACAACAACAATGAGCAGGGTCAGGGTCAGGGTCAAGACCAGGACCAAGGTCAGGGTCAAGACCAGGACCAAGGTCAGGGTCAAGACCAGGACCAAGGTCAGGGTCAAGACCAGGACCAAGGTCAGGGTCAAGACCAGGACCAGCAACAACAAACGCAGCAGCAACAGCAGTAGCTGTTGACCACTGCTGACGAGATCTATTCCTTACCCCCCCCATTCACTTCGGTGAAGGGGGGATTTTTTTATATAAAAAGTGCCGTAAGGCGCAACTTCTGCTACTATCTTATCTATGAGAATCATAAGTTGGAATGTAAATGGTATTCGTGCCGTTCACCGTAAAGGTAACTGGCAAGATATGGTGGCACTAAGCTCTGATATTTTGTGTCTTCAGGAAACAAAGGCACGTGAAGAGCAGTTAGTCGATGAAATTAAACACCCAGAAGGATATTACTCATTTTTCGCCTCCCCTACTATTAAAAAAGGCTATAGTGGTGTGGCTATCTTCTCTAAGATTGCTCCGAATAAGGTTGAATCTGTGATGGGAGTTGATCATCTTGATACAGAAGGGCGTCTATTGGTGGCCTATTTTGATACATTTGTATTACTAAACATATATTTTCCGAATGGTGGAGGTGGCCCGGAGCGTCTTGCGTATAAAATGGAGTTCTATAAAGAATTTTTGGCGTTTATCACTGCTCTGCGGAAAAAACACAAGAATATTATATTTTGTGGTGACGTAAATACAGCGCATACGGCCGTTGATCTCGCACGACCAAAAGAAAATGAGAAAAATACGGGGTTTTTACCAGAAGAACGAGTATGGATCGATGAAGTGGTTGCTAGCGGGTATGTTGATATTTGGCGGCATCAGCATCCTGATGCAGTAGATGCCTATACATATTGGGATATGAAAACATTTGCACGAGACCGGAATGTTGGCTGGAGAATTGATTATTTTTTTCTAACAAAAGAGCTTATAAAAAAAGTAAATGCTGTGGATATCCGAGCAGATTTTCTTGGGTCGGATCATTGTCCTATAGAGCTAGATATAGAGTTGTAAAGGTCATTTGTATAAAGGACAAGTTATCCACAGATAACCATTTTACATGTCCTTTATAGGTGTTATACTATTTTCAGATCAGAGAATGTATAGCCCAATAGCTTTGTACCCTGAGCTGTCCATTTTCAATTAGTTCTGTCTACAGATGGCCAATCTGCTTGAAAGGTTATTTGGTTAAGTGAGATAAGAAGAGTCCGTAGCCCTCGTAAAACCTCTATTTTTTTGTTTGGACTTAGACCATCTCACCCATTACTGGGTAATACTTTCGATACAAACCGCTCCCCTGCGCACACCACACCTTTAAGGCGCATTGAGCGGTTTTATTATGTCTATTGCACCAGCCTAGCTTTTTTACAACACGAGTGTTTCATGTGTAACGGTTAAGGCGCCCTATTCTGTTCTGTGTTTCATATGAAACAACACACCCTTACAGATTACCCTGTAAGGGTTGTTACACATGAAACAGTGTTATTTTAACTACTTTACCCAGTGTTTTTTACGTATTTCAGCAACTTTTTCCTTTTCAACCTCATCTTTGACGTTCCTCCCCTTTTCTCCCAGAGCTTGTACTTCTTCGAATGGAAGTACTTGGAGCTCTTGCGCTCGAAAAATTAGGTATTCTTCAGTGTTTTTTGATGGCGTATCAATTACCTCATCGAGTAGTGCGTGGAGAATGTGGCCAATAAGTGGCCCGGGTTTCACGTGTACCCTTTCCATTAAGACCGTACCGTCAATCTTTAGCATGCCTACAGACACCGGATCGCTCATTACCTCCTCAACCAGTGATTTATACATCCTAAGTCGATACGGGTCCTCTTTTGGTCGTCCTGTGCCTATTCTATCGGCCATTCGAAGTTTCATGAGGTCCCAAACATTCTCCTTCCCCACCTTGGCCACCAAGCGACGTACGGCAGAGTGAGTAATTTGCTCAGTATCGGTAAAAAACATATGCCAACGTACCAGTTTGCGCACCTTCTCAGTAAGTTCTTTTGAGAATACAAGGCGTTTCATTATTTTTTCAGCCATTCGAGCCCCAACCACCTCATGTCCGTAGAATGTCCACATCTTCTTTCCTCCAGGTCGACGTGTTTGTGGTTTTGCGATGTCGTGCAGGAGAGCTGCGATGCGAAGATCAAGTTCCCAGCCTTTATCTGCTGTGTGTTGCAGGGCTTTTAGGAGATGTGTCCATACGTCAAATGCGTGAATACCACCTTGTTCTATGCCAATCCCCTCTTCTAGCTCAGGGATAATATGCGTCAGTAGGTTGGTTTTATAGCTTAATACAAGAGCTTCTTGCGGATTAGTGGAAAGAATAATTCGAGTAAATTCGTCGCGTATTCGTTCTTTTGAGATGTTTTTAAGCAGAGGTGCGTGTGTCGTAATAGCCTTTTCTACGTCTGGGGCTATAGAAAATCCTAATTCTGCGTGAAGTCTGATTGCTCGGAGCATCCGCAGTGCATCTTCAGAGAATCTATTATGAGCATCCCCTACGGTACGTAGTATCTTGTCTTTTATATCTTCCTGTCCTTTAAAGAGGTCTGTAAGAGACATTTCTTCAACGTCGTAGGCCAGAGCGTTGATGGTAAAGTCTCGTCTTTTTAAATCTTCTTCAAGACTCTGCCCAAATGTAATTGTGTCAGGTCGTCGATGGTCAGTGTATGTTCCCTCGGTACGGTACGGTGTTATCTCGACGATCTTAAGTGTTTCATCTGAAACATCTTCGTTCTTTACACCTACGGTTCCAAAGTTGTTTTCATAAAAGCTGTCCGGAAATAGCTTTAAAATGTCTTCCGGGGAGGCATTTGTTGTTATATCCCAGTCTTTAGGCGTTTTTTCTATAAGTAAGTCACGAACACAGCCTCCAACTAGATAGGCCTCAAATTTAGCCTTTTTTAGAGCTTGTGTGAGGTTTCTGACTTCCTGAGGTATTGATTTGTCGAGTACGTTCATAGCCATATTTTAGTACACTGTAAGGCTTTCTCCTAATTGCAATTATGGAGAAGTCGGGTATGATAGAGAAACAAATTTGCACCCGTGGTGAAATGGATATCATGACTGGCTTCGGACCAGTTGTTGTGGGTTCGAGTCCTGCCGGGTGCACAAAGTGTGTTTTTGGTATAATGACAGTGTATATGGTACATAAATAGTAACTTTGCGGGTATAGTTTAGTGGTAGAACGTCTGGTTGCCAATCAGATAACGAGAGTTCGATTCTCTCTACCCGCACAAAGTAAATTTTAGAGCTGGATGCGGAGCATTCAGCTCTTTAATTTGCGTGCGGTACAGGGAATCGAAAGACGGAGGCGGTATACAAGACGAGGAGGTACGACGAGTGCTTGTCGCCGAGTCCGGGGAGAAAGTTCTTAGCGAGCCTGCGAGCTTAGAAACTTGACCCCGATTCTCTCTACCCACACTAGGTTGGCTTAAAGATCGTATAGAGCGAGTGACTCTTCGTGTTTATGTTGTTTCATATGAAACCCACTTACGTCTAGCGGCCTCCTAGATTAAGTATGGTAAAGGTCAGATCTCTGTGTTTCGTATGAAACTGGCAGTAACCGACCTTTATACATGTCTCTTAGTCCACATTCCGCGGCTAATTTTAGCTAAAACTGTGGATAACTATGGGGACACTGTGTATTAAAGACAATGACTTTGACGTATTGAAGTATGTATATAATTCATATATACGGCTCTGCGTAGGCGTATAAATAAAAGACAGTGAAAATAGATGTTTCACGTGAAACACTATGTCGACCCATTACACTATTTTCGTAAATATCTTCATATTTTTTATATACTTACACTATATTTCCATCTTTTATTACTAATATATGAAGATTTTGCATTGTGACTATTCCTAAAACCAGCCATATTGCGACCGGTATGAGAGGGGAGCAGATCGCTCAAAAATATCTACAACAGAAAGGATATGTAATTGTTGCTACGAATTATCTTAAAAAGTGTGGAGAAATTGATATTATTGCTCGGTACGGTAAGATGCTACATTTTGTTGAGGTAAAGACTGTTATTTCGCACAAAACAGCTAGTGGGGGAGCGGGTGGTGGATATCGACCCGAAGAAAATGTTCATCCACAGAAATTACATCGATTGTATAAAACGATAGATTTATACCTCAATGAGTATAATGAAATGGGTGAGTGGCAGATTGATATCATTACGGTGCGTTTGGTTAAGAATGAACGGCGAGCCCTTGTTCGTTTCATGAAAAATATTGTTGTATAACTGGAAAAAAAGCTAATATGTGCTACACTTTCCAGAGTTTCGGAGCGTGGTGTAACGGCTAACATGCTCGGTTTGGGACCGAGTGACTCCGGGTTCGAATCCCGGCGCTCCGACAAGAAAACTTTCTGTAGAATACAATTGCATAAAATGAGTGAGCAGTTTATTAAAAAAGTAGAAGATTTTACTTGTGAAAAGTGCGGGTTTCAAGTGAAGGGGGGTGGTTTTACTAATCATTGTCCAGAATGTCTGTGGAGTAAGCACGTAGATATTCATCCTGGCGATAGGGCTGCAACCTGCAGTGGGCTAATGGAGCCAGTAGCAATTGAAACAAAGAACAGGGAAGAGAGGGTTACTCACCAATGTATACGCTGCGGGTATAGTAAAAAGAATAAGATTGAAAAAGAAGATAGCTACGAGCGAGTTATTGAGGTGAGTAAAAAATTGCAGGAATAGGTCTTTTTTGCTACTATTTCGATACTTCTAGAGATGTATGCGGGTATGGTTTAGTGGTAGAATGTCTGCCTTCCAAGCAGAAGACGAGAGTTCGATTCTCTCTACCCGCACAAAGTAAACTAAAGAGCTGGATGCGGAGCATCCAGCTCTTTAGTTTTAGTGGTACTATGTAAATGTATAGTCGTACTATTACATATTTAATATAAAAACTACTATGAACTATTCTTCTATTATTACGCGACTTGTAAACGCTATCGTGGGCATTGTCCAGGTGTTTCTTGGCTTGCGTTTGGTTGTAAAGTTGTTCGGTGCAAATCCGAGTGCTGGTTTTGTTTCTTGGTTGTATGCGACCACGGATCCACTCTTGCCTCCATTTGAAGGAATGTTCCCATCACCGGTACTTGAAGGCGGGTTTGTGGTTGAATTCTCAGCTCTCTTTGCGATATTGATTTATGCAATCTTTGCGTGGCTTGTAATTGAGCTTATTGAAATAGTAGACGTTGCCTCGGATCGTCGAATGTCAAAGTAGTATAACAACAATAAAACCGCCCATTGGGCGGTTTTATTGTTTGCAAAATAATTGGGTATAAAAACTATTTTACAGCGTCTTTAAGTGCTTTTGCTGCGCGGAATTTTGGTACACGCATAGCTGGTACTTGAATCACTTCTCCTGTTCGTGGATTTCGTGCTTGTCGAGCTGCACGATCTTTTGTTGAGAAGATTCCAAGTCCTGAGATTGAAACTTCTCCTCCAGTTTTTAGTGTTGCTATGATTGAGTCAACGACAGTGTCAACCGCTTCTTCTGCTTGCACTTTTGTGCCACCAAGTTTAGCGTGAACTGCTTCTGCAATGTCTTTCTTGTTCATAGTGAAAACGAATTATATTTTGATAACGTCGACCGTTCTCTTGATTCGAAAATCAAGAATCACACCTCTGATATAATTATATAGTAAGCCGTTTTTTACGCAATAGGGAAGTTATCGAGCAAATTCTATAACTCGTGATTCTCGTATGACGTTTACCTTTATCTCGCCTGGGTATTTGAGCTCGTTTTCGATTTGTAGCGCTATGTTTCTGGCTATTTCTCGAGCCTCGAGGTCAGTAATTTTTGCCGGTGTTACAAAAACCCTTATTTCTCGGCCTGCCTGTAGGGCATAGGCCTTCTCCACACCCTCAAAAGAAGTCGCGATTCCTTCAAGATCAGATAGTCGTTTGAGGTAGTTTTCAACTGTATCTCGGCGTGCTCCTGGACGTCCACCAGAAATTGCATCAGCAACTTGAACAAGAATAGACTCGACTGTTTCATATGGATATTCACCATGGTGTGCTTGCATCGCCTTTATTATCCGTTCGTCAGCACCAAATTTTTGTAAAATACGGCGACCAATTTCAACGTGTGTTCCTGCAACTTCGTGGTCAACTGCTTTTCCAATATCGTGTAGAAGCGCTCCTGCTTTAGCGATTGGGATATCAGCACCGAGTTCCTCAGCGATCATTCCGGCAATGTGTGACATTTCAATGGAGTGTTCGAGTACATTTTGTCCGTAGCTTGTCCGGAAGAATAATCTTCCTAGTATTGTGGTAATACGAGGGTCAAGGTTAAATACGCCGCATTCGTAGGCTGCTTGCTCACCTTTTTGTTTAATAATTTTACTGATCTCTTCTTTTGCTTTTGCAACTTCCTCTTCAATCTTTGCTGGCTGAATTCTGCCATCGAGAATGAGGTTTTCGAGTGCAACTCGAGCAATTTGTCTGCGGACCGGATCATATGAAGAGAGAGTAATGACTCCAGGCGTGTCGTCAACGATAATTTCGACGCCCGTTGCACGTTCGAGAGCTTTAATATTCCGCCCTTCTTTACCGATAATTTTTCCTTTAACTTCATCAGAAGGAATAGAAACAGTTGTGGCCATAACATCTGACGGCATTGAGTTTGCTAGACGATGTATTGCAGTTGTTAGGATATCTTTTGCTTTACGCTCTACAGCATCGTTTGTTTGGTGCTCAATTTTGTTGATACGAACAACAAGGTCTTCTTCGTACTCCTTCTCGACTCTTTTGAGGAGTTCTTCCTTTGCGTCATTTATTGTTAATCCTGATACTTTTTCAAGCTCTGCTTTTTTGGTTGTTTCAATTTGTTCAACATGTTCACGAATACTTTTTATCTCCTCGATCTTTCGTTTGATGTGTTCAACCTCCTTATCTATTTCTTGCTGACGCTTATCTAGCAAGTCTTCTTTTTTAATAAGTCGGTCTTCACTTCGAAGATGCTTTTCTTCCTGTTGCTTGGCTTCAGTGCGGGATTCCTCCAAGAGATTCTTTGATTTCTTTTCGGCTTCCTCGACTATTTTTTGGGCCCCGTCTTTTGCTTCAAGCAAAATCTGTTTAACTTGTAGCTCCATTGAACCTTTCTTTCCAAGAGAAATAACCCAACGAAGTACATAACCGAAAGCAACACCTGCAAAAAGCGCAAATGCTGCGATCAGGATAGCTGTCTGTGGTGTCATGGTTTTTAAGTGCTCCGCGCTCTATGCCGAAACGTTTCGTCTTTTTCCTAGGGAATTTGGTGTATTTTTCAAAGGTTGTGTCAAAGGTAATGTTTGAAAGGATTCGGTACGATCAGTCAGTTTCAACAGTAAAACGTAAAACAGTCTAATTAAAAGAGTAATATACTTATCCTACAAGTTTTTTTGGCATTTGTGAACCCCTTACAGAAAATTCCTTAGAAGTTTAGAAAAAAAGAGTATGGTAAGGGAGGCTATTTAGTCTTGATCACCTTGTCGATAATCCCATATTTAAGGGCCTCGTCAGCAGACATAAAGAAGTCTCTATCTACGTCGTTTGAGACTTTTTCAACCTTTTGACCAGTATTATCAGCCATCATCTTGATAAGAGTTTGTTTCATTTTTAAGATATGCTGTGCTGTAATCTCAATATCAGATGCTTGTCCCTGTACTCCGCCAAGTGGCTGATGAATCATGATTTCAGAGTGGGGGAGAGAGAAACGCTTCCCTTTTGCCCCAGCTGATAGCAACCACGCACCGCCAGAAGCGGCTAGTCCCACACAAACAGTTGAAACATTGTTTTTAACATGGTTCATTGTGTCGATCATGGCAAGCGTTGCGGTGACGGATCCTCCTGGTGAGTTTATATAGAGGCTAATATCCTTCTTTGGGTCTTGTGATTGCAAAAAGAGTAGCTGGGCAATGATAAGGTTTGCGACATGGTCGTCAATCGGACCTCCAAGAAAGATGATGTTATCCTTGAGAAGGCGTGAGTAAATATCGTATGCGCGCTCTCCTTGGTGTGTTTTTTCTATTACTGTTGGTATTAACATTTGCTTATTATATTAAGTGTTCTTAAATATAAGCATTTTTTTAAGATTTTTACAAAAATTTACCTAATATGACTCACAAAAACCAGACGTTGTGTTTATAGGCCAGACCCTCCCCCTAATCCCTATAAACACAACGTCTGGTTTTCGTTTCAGTATTCATAAGTAAAGTAAACTATTTTAGAATGTGTATGGTGGTAATTTAGCCTTGAGAAGAGTAAAGATTAAGTAGAATTTTATATGTACGGTACGGGGTAGTTGCGGATAAGAGGGATAGATTTTTAAATTAGTTCTCAGAAGGTTACAATATCTATATGCGATTACATAGATTTTATATACCTGAAGAAATTAGTGGAGATACACTTCACATTGAAGATGCTGACAAACTCAATCAATGGAAGAATGTGTTTAGAATGAGTGCTGGAGACACGGTCCTACTATTTGACATAACGGGTGATGAGTACGAGGCCGAGATTACTCTTTTGTCAAAAAAAGAAGCAGATGTGCGTCTTATTAAGAAAATTGATCAAGAAAAATCTTCGTTACCAGTTGTGCATTTGTATTTACCGCTTATTAAAAAAGATAAAGTTGAATTGGTATTGGAAAAGGGGACTGAGCTTGGGGTGGCGTCATTTACGCCTGTTATTACTGATCGAACAGTCGTAAAAAACATTCCAATGGAACGAGCTCGTAAAATTATTATTGAAGCATCAGAGCAGTCAGGGCGCGTCACGGTGCCGGCTATATCTGAGGCTATCTCACTACGAGAAGCCGTGGGGCAGGTGCGCAGTGCGGTAGTGTTTGATGGCGAAGGAAGACCATTTACTGAATACGTGCATAGTAAGCAAGAGGAAGTTTCTATTTTTATCGGCCCGGAGGGTGGCTGGTCAGAAGAGGAGAAGATACTATTTGAGCAGAAGGGTATTCAGATATATTCACTTGGTACGCAGGTACTTCGGGCAGAAACTGCTGCGATTGCATCGTCCGCCTTACTTTTGTTGAAATAAAAAAACCGCCCCCAACAGGTTTTGTTGTAGGGGCGGAGTAAAGAAAAAAAGAAAAGAGGTTTTTACTTACTTTACTTCTTCTGTATCTTTTTTTGAAGTTTCGCGGCCTTCGAGTAATTGAAATACTTGCTCATTTATAAGTGTTGTTTCTACGTATATTCGAGCACGCTCTTTGTCAGCATCAGGATACATTTTTGCTATTTCCTCTAACTGGTGTTCGAGTATTTTTTCATCAGGAGTTATTTTCTCCTCAACAGCAATCTTGTTTAAGATAAGCTGCGTTTTTGCTCGCTTCTCTGCATTGCCTCGCCACTCTTTTTTAATATCGTCTTCAGTTTTCTTGATGTGATTGAGGTAGTCTTCGTAGTTAAGCCCTGTTTTTGTTACGTCCTCTTTTAATTGTGCTAGCATTTTAGAAATTTCACCTTCAACGAGGATATTCGGCACGTCGATTGTTGATTGCTCTATCAATCCTTCCATTATCTTTACTCGTCGTTCATCTTGCGCTTTCAGTTCTTTTTGCTGAAGAATATTTTCTTTTAGTTTTTGTGTAAAGTCTGCAACATCTTTAAATGAACCAAGTTTTTTAACAAATTCGTCAGTTAATTCTGGCAGGTCTTCGTCTTTTATTTCCGTGTCTTTTGATGATGGGGGAATTTCATTGCCTTCAGTATCAAGGAGAGGGGTTTCATTTTGTTGCGATGCTTTTTCTTGAGTAGCAACATTCTTTCGTATTTGTGTAATGGTGTCCTCAACCTCTTTATCATCAACAGTTACTTCCTTTTTTTCTTTGCTCACTTTTTCAGCTATCTTTATGTACTCTGGGAGTGTTACGTCTGGAACAATCGCACTTACGATAGTGAACTCAACAGGAGCTTTTTCCACCAATTTTGTAAAGGTTACCTGCGGTTGGCCAATAACTTGAGCCTTCGCTTCACTGATAATTGATCCATATTCTTCTGAAAGAGCCGTGTGAGCCGCTTCTTGGAGGATGCCGATTTCACCAATGTGCTTAATGAGTATGTTTTCTGGGATATTGCCTTTGCGGAACCCGTCAAGGTCAAGGGTTCCAGCTAGGTTTTTAATAGCCTTTTTTCGAGCTTTGGTAACTCGATCTACGCTCAAACTTCCTTTAATTTCAATTTCAGAGTGTGGAAGAGATGTAATTGTTATGGTGTATGGTTTTTGATCTGACATATTTTTTCCTAAATAGTATGGAAGTTAGTGTATATGCATAGGCCACATAACGCAAATTGAGAGTGTTTGGTAGCTGAGTTGTGGATTGCTTATATAAAAAAACCCATCACCGAAGCGATGGGTTTCACGGAGACTCTCCGTGTGAGGTTTTAGAAGGTGACCGTATCGGCCGTGGCGAATCGTACGAGAGGGGTCGAGAGTTCCGTCTCCCCCTCTCGATTCACCAGGTCAATGATCAGACGCTCGATTACGTCAATAACGAGATAGCCCTCGTGCGAGGTGCTGTCTTCGTTACTGCCAGTGTTTCCCTCTTGGACAGAGGTGTAACACGGTTCTCCGGAGGTGTTTCCGTAGCTTTGAACCTCGCTCAAGCCTTTGAAGAGGCCGTCGAGTGCCTCGTCGTCGATTCCCGTGACTGGAACGAAGATTCGGTGGCCGCCATCCTTGACTGCCTTGATGGCGACTGGTCGATAGTCTCTGATCAAAGCGATTACTGCCTCGGTGAATTCCTGCAGTTTGGACAGAGTTCGAGCTGCGGGATGACTGCCGATGCCTCGGGTGCTATTCATTGCGCGATCCTTATAAAGAAGAACATGGTGTGAAGTAGGTCAAGGTGACACTACTTAATCTTTTAATATAATAACATTTTTTAATCTAAAAGTCAAGTTAAAAGTTGGTATTATCTGTGTTTTTTGGCTGTGACGCTACTGTATTATAGGTCTTAGTTTTGCGAAAAAACCCATCACCGAAGCGATGGGTTTCACGGAGACTCTCCGTGTGAGGTCGATTTAGACCTCACTGTTCTTGCCTCGGCGACGAGCGAAGCCGATAGGTTTTGGGGAGAGTATGAAAGTTTCTCCCGTGACTTTCGTGCGAATCACCGGAAGAACGATTGGAGGGAGGTCTGTTCTGTTGCGTGATGGAGGACACATCCAGGAAGGAAAGCTGTTATTTGCAGCTAAGAACTCTTGAACTGATACGTAAGCATTAGACATTATCCCGTCAACGTTATTTTGCGTACCTTTCTTCGGCATTGTAGAGCTCCTGTTTCTGAGGTTGCAAGATCTTTTTTTACCTTATATTTTTTTTAAAAAAGTGTCAATATTTTTTGAATAAAGATAAAGAGGAGGGTACATTGTAGCCTCCTCTTTAATTGCATTCTCAACTCTCTATTTAGGGATACGTTTTTACTGAGCTGACTCAAACTCTGCGTCGATTGCGTTGAGGTCTCCTTCGGCAGTAAACTCTGCTTCTAATTCATTTTCCATTTCTTCTAGCTCGCTTTCCGCGTTTGTTGGTGCCTGCTCAGTATTTTCTGTCGCAGTGTTGCGTGTCCAGAAGTAGAATCCTCCAATGATAAGAAGTAGGACCAATATAATTAGTGCGATTGTTGATCCTGCTGATGATGACGTGTTGTTGTTTTGTGTTTGTGGTTCCATAGTGTTGTTATTATATAAGTAAGTAACTGCTTAGTTTATTGTACCTCAGCTTCTGTTTCTGTCCCAACTTCTGTTTTTATTTCAGTTCGAGTACGTACGACATCTTTGAGAGATCGAACGACGTCAAGTAATGCTTGGCGAGCCTCGTTGATACTTGCTAGAGCTGTTTCAGTAAGGGCGCGAATTTGTTTTTTTGATGTTTCTGTATCAGCTTCAACTTCAAGAAGCGCCTCTATTTCAACAATATCTTCTTTTGCTAACTCAATTTTTGCGGATGCCTCTGCTAGAAGTTCAATGCTAAGACTTGTGTCGAGTCCTTCTTCTGTAAGGCTAGTAACTCGTGACTCAATACGAGTCTCTAGGCTTTCAAGGTGACCAACTTGTGTTGTAAATCGGCTGATGATCCGCTGGATAGCGGCCTCTACGCGACTCTTGGCTTGTGCTTCAAGTCGGATACGAACTTCTGCTCGGTGCTCTGTGAGCGCCTCCTTGCGAGCTTCAACTCGAGTTTCAACAGACGCACGCCCTGTCTCGATCTGTGTTTTGAGAAATTCACGCCTTTCTGAGATTATTGTTCGAGTTGCCTCGTGTTCTTCAACGGTTTCTGGTCTTTTATCATCTTTCTTAGGCGCGGCCTTGTCGCCTTCTCTAACAAAAGGTATTGAGTTAAAGACCTCACTTTCTCTCGGTGTTTTCATAGGTGTCTTTGCTCGAGTCTCAACTTGTGTTGTGCCTTTTTGTGCGCCTGTAAAATCTCCATCTGCTCTCGCACTAACTTCAACATCTGATGAGGTAGTGATGTCGCGGCCTTGTACAGGTGGTACAGAAAATATAAAAGCAATAACAAGAGCCGTGGTCGTGATTGAGTAATATGATGCTTTTTTAGTCATAGTTATATGTGTAATTACGTATTCATTATTGGTAATATTGTAATTATACATCAAAATGAGCCGGCCTATGCCGGCTCATTTTGTGCATAAAGTAAAATTAAAAGTGACTATGCTTGAGGGAATTTTTCGTTGTAGAGCTCTACTGATCGTAAGACAGAAGCCAGTGCTCCTTGTCGATCTTGAATCTCTTTAATTTCGACAGCCTTACTTTCAATTTGTTTGTAGGTTTCAAAGAAGTGTTTAATTTCTTTAATGGTGTGCTTATTGACGTCTGATAGGTCTTTCACATCATCCCAGCGAGGGTCCTGGGTTGGAACAGCGATGATTTTGTCGTCACTCTCACCGCAGTCAATCATTTTCATGACAGCCACTGGTCGTACAACAACAAGGATTCCAGGAGCTAGAGGGTTGGTAGACAATACGACAACGTCAAGCGCATCGTTATCTTCCCAGAGTGTTTGTGGTGCGAAACCATAGTCAAATGGGTAGTCTTGAGATGACTTCATTGCTCGGTCGAGTTTGATAAGACCTGTCTCTTTGTCTATCTCATACTTATTTTTAGATCCCCTTGGGATCTCAATGATGGTGTTGAACTCTTCTGGTGCGCTGTCTCCGAGAGGAACGCCGTGCCATAAATTTGTTTGTGTAACCATAGTATATTTAATTACTTTGTTTCTTCGGTGTCGCTAGTAGATCCTTCTTCGGGTTCTTCCGTAGCCTTGGGCTCTTCTTGTGTAGTCTCAGATTCGTCTTCAGTAGCAGAGTGTACAGACTTGATGTCGATTCTCCAGCTAGTAAGTTTTGCAGCAAGCCGCACGTTTTGACCGCCTTTACCGATCGCAAGAGACTGCTGATCTTCCGCTACTTCCACAACAGCACTTTTTGCATCCTCGTTTACTTCAACAGAAAGAACCTCAGCCGGTGAGAGTGCGTCGGCTACAAATTTTGCAGGGTCCTCTGACCATTCGATAATATCGATTTTTTCTCCGGCCAGTTCGCTCATGACAGTCGTTACGCGAACACCTCGCTGTCCCACCATAGATCCGACAGGATCAACGTGGTCATCGTTTGAATGTACGGCAATTTTTGTTCGTGATCCAGCTTCTCGAGCAACAGTTTTTATTTCAACAATACCGTTTGTTATTTCTGGCGCTTCAATTTCAAAAAGCTTTACCAAAAATTGTGGATGAGACCGTGATAGCCGAAGAAAAATTCCTCGAGGTGTTTCTTCTACACGATATAGGTATGCACGAATGCGCTCTCCTTGTCGGTAACGTTCTCCGGGGATCTGTTCGTCGTAGGGAATGAGTCCTGTTGCTCGTCCCATGTCAATGAAGATATTTCCACGTTCGATACGTTGCACTGTGCCGTTTACGATTTGCCCTTCTCGTTCCCCGTACTCTTTTAGTACAGAACTCTTTTCTGCTTCCCGTATTTTCTGGATGATTACCTGTTTTGCTGTTTGAGATGCAATGCGTCCGAAATCATCGCGTGCAATAAGGGGGAAGGTGATTTCTTCTCCAACGATAACATCTTTTTTAATTTTTTGAGCATCTTCAATGAGGATGTGGTGTTCTGGGTTGAATACTACCTTTCGTTCACCATCTTCTTCACGGATTTCACTCTCTTCTTTTGGTGCTTCAGTGGCAGCATCATCAAAAATTGTCGTTGACTCATCAACAACAATTTTTACCTGAAAGAATTCAGTTGCACCTGTTCCAATATCAAATGTGGCACGAATTATTTGTCCGCGTTTGCCGTACTCTTTTTTGTAGGCAGTAGCGAGTGCCAGCTCAACTGCTTCTAATACTTTTTCTCTCGGAATTCCACGTTCGTCTTCTAATTGGCTCAGAACCGAGTTAATTACTTTTAAATCAAGCATGTTTTTTTAAAATAAATAGTTCGCCCACTCCGGCGAACTCCTTAACAATCTATAGACCATAGTATATCGTATATGAGTGTAGTTGTAAAGCTTCTGTATCTAAGCGGAAGGCATTTTATAGGAGACGGGGTCTTCTTTTGAGAGGAGGGGTTAAAAGCCTCTTTAATCTACCCAATTCCAGTAGGTGATTTGGGTAGATTCTATGAAAGTTAGCCATATTTTGTGCTCTACGTGCGGACAGCTTTTTAAGTGTAGGGAGTACCCTTAACATAAAAAACCCCGACCGAATAAACGGACGGGGTTTAGATTTTGGTAAAAAATTACTCGGATTTACGACTTAACATAATACAAGAAGGAGGTAGCATTTTCTTGCATTTCTTTTTTATATTAAAGCCCCGTTTTTTACATAGATTGTATTTTCTTTATGATACAATTAAAAAAATATTTCTATAATATATGCACATTGAACACGATCAGCTTAAAGAATTTATTTTAGACTCGGGTCTTGTTTCTCGAACTGACTTTGAAAAAGCAGAAAAGAGATCAAAAGACGAAGGCGAGAGTCTCGTGACGGTACTTATTAGCGAAGGATTTATTACCGAAGACGACTCTCGACGAATGCATGCCTATATACTCGGTATCCCGTTTGTTGATTTGCGAGGTCAGGTTGTTGATCCTGCTATTTTACTGCTTATCCCTGAGCCAATTGCGCGAAATCACAACATAGTTGCCTTTCGTAAAGGTGCCGATTCTCTGGAGGTTGCAATGCTCGATACGGCCGACTTACCAGCAATTGATTTTGTAAAAAAGAAGACAGGTTTAAAAATCCAGCCACGGTTAACCGACACTGAGTCTATAAAGAGTGCGCTTTTGCAGTATCAAAAAAGTCTTAAGGCAGAGTTTGGTAATCTGATCCAAAAAGAAGTTGGAAATATTAAAACTGTTGCTTCCGGTGCTGACGGTGAGGAGGTTGATGAAAAAGATCTGAAGAAAATGGCAGAAGATCTGCCGGTTGTTCGCGTTGTTGATACGTTGCTCAAGCATGCGGTTATTCAAAATGCTTCTGATATTCATATTGAGCCTATGGAAGAGCAGGTACTTATCCGATATCGTATTGATGGTATTTTGCACGATGCAATAGTGTTGCCAAAAAATATTGGCGCCAGTCTTACTGCGCGTGTTAAGGTGCTTTCAAATTTAAAGCTCGACGAAAAGCGATTACCCCAAGATGGGCGATTTAAAATTGAGCTTGACGGCGAAAAGATTTCTTTCCGTGTTTCAACGTTGCCGACCTACTACGGTGAGAAGACGGTGATGCGATTACTTCGTGAAAGTGTTTCCGGCTTTACTCTCGAGGTGCTTGGTTTTCACGGAGAAGGAATGGAAAAACTCTATGACGCAACCAAAAAAACAACAGGTATGATTTTGACGACTGGCCCGACAGGATCAGGAAAAACTACCACACTCTATACGATGCTTGATTTACTCAATACGCCTGATGTAAATATCTCTACTATAGAAGACCCGATTGAATATCAAATGAAGCGAGTAAATCAGACACAAGTAAAGCCAGATATTGGCTTTACGTTTGCTAATGGGTTACGAACACTAATGCGACAAGACCCCGATGTAATTATGGTGGGTGAGATTCGAGATAGTGAAACGGCAAGTCTGGCAATCAATGCCTCACTGACAGGGCATCTTGTACTTTCAACACTCCATACCAACTCAGCTGCGGGGGCAATTCCTCGTTTTATTGATATGGGTGCTGAGCCGTTTCTTCTTGTCTCGACGCTTAATGTCATTATTGCTCAACGACTTATCCGACGGCTTGATAAGGTTCGAGATAAATATTTCCTCACTAAAGCCGAAGTCGAACAGTTGTCTAAAGAGGTGAATCTCGATCGGGTGCTGGTTTCACTAGTAAATGAAAAAATTGTAAAAGAAAATGCAACCTGGGAAACAATTCCTTTTTATCGTCCAAAACCGTCTGATGACACTGAAGATGGCTATAAGGGGCGTGTTGGAATTCACGAAATTCTTGAAGTGTCATCAGCTATTCGTGAAATGATTATTAAAGGAGAATCAGCACAAGCAATAGAAGAACAGGCAAAAAAAGAGGGAATGTTGACGATGGTTGAAGATGGAATCTTTAAAGCTGCCCAAGGAGTAACTTCAATTGAAGAAGTGTTGCGTGTTATCACGGAATAGTTATGTCTTTGTATAAATATAAAGCGATAAATAAAGAAGGAGAGTCGTATGAAAAGACGATCGAGGTTAATGATAAGGGTGCGCTGTATCGCCACATAAAGGATGAGGGCGGAAAGGTTGTTGATGTTCAGGATGTGAAGTTTAAAAAGTTTTCATACAAAAAAGTAGCTAGCCTTTTTTCTACGGTAAGTGAACAGGAGAAAATAATGTTCGCTAAAAACTTAGGTACGATGATCGAGGCTGGGCTGTCTGTTTCGCGTGTGCTGAGTATTATGGAGCGACAGAGTAAAAACCCAAAGCTGAAGAGCGTTATCACTTCTGTAGATACGAGTATTAGTGAAGGAAAGACACTTAATGAAGCATTGGCGTTATTTCCTAATATATTTTCGTCACTTTTTGTGTCGATGGTTCGAGCAGGTGAAGAGAGTGGAAGCTTGGCTGAGTCACTGCGAGTGGTCGGTAGTCAGATGGAAAAAACATACGTTCTTAAGAAGAAGGTGCGTGGAGCGTTTATGTATCCAGCTGTCATTTTGTTTGTAATGGTAATAATCGCTATCGCTATGCTTATTTTCGTAGTGCCAACACTGACCTCAACATTTAAAGAGTTGAATGTTGATTTGCCGATTACGACACAGGTGGTGGTCTGGGTGAGTGACTTATTTAGAAACAATGCACTATTTACGATTGTTGGTTTTGCACTTATTACCCTCGGCGGAGTGGTTGCCTTTCGTACAAAGAGAGGTAAGCGAGTATTTGACTGGACGTTTCTTCATGTTCCGGTTATCTCCGGTATCGTAAAGCAAGTAAATTCTGCTCGGACAGCCCGAACCCTGTCATCTCTCCTTTCTTCGGGTGTCGATATGGTGGTGGCGTTATCAATTACGGCTGATGTGTTACAAAATTCATACTACAAACCGATCATTAAACAAGCTGAAGAGCGTGTGCAAAAAGGAGAAAATATTTCAGAGGTACTGTCTAAGTACGAACACCTGTACCCAATTTTCGTATCAGAGATGGTGAGTGTGGGTGAGGAGACGGGAAAATTAGCAGAGATGTTGAAGAACGTTGCAATTTTCTATGAACGAGAAGTGACACAAAAGACAAAAGATATGTCGACAATTATCGAGCCGTTTCTAATGGTGTTTATCGGTGTTGCTGTCGGTTTCTTTGCGGTTGCAATGCTCTCGCCGATGTACTCACTGGTCGAGGCGTTTTAATAGCATTTATGATATATCAAAACAGTAAAGGATTTACGTTGATAGAGATTATGTTGGCCATTTCTCTATTTTTGATCATCTCTGCTTTTTCGATTGTGGCTTTTTTGAGTTTACACAACAGAGAAATATTACAAAAAGATGTGTTACTGGTAGTGTCTGTTATTGATGAGGCGCGGTCGAATACACTTGCTTCAGTTGAGGCCACAACGTACGGAGTATATTTTGATACTGATAGTGTGATTTCTTTTAAAGGGGCAACATACGTGGGTGAGGAGGATTCAAATGAGATATATGAGCTGCATTCAAAAGTTGAAATATCTGATGTTGCTCTTGCTGGAGGTGGAAATGAAATTGTATTTGAGCGTTTGACGGGGCAAGTGTCGGAAGTGGGGACGGTTACGTTGTCACTTAAAGATGCTTTTGATTCAACACTCCTTACCATTTCAGGAACAGGTACCGTTGCCTCAGAGTAGGGTGTATACTACCTATAGTTGTATATGAATCGTCACATAACAAAAAGAGGTGTAACACTCATTGAGGTTGTTGTTGGATCCTCTATTCTCCTTATTTTTCTTACGGCACTAATTCCAGCGTACATTTTATACTTAAACTTCTCTTCTTTAAATACCTCGGCTATTAAGGCGGCTTTTTTAGCAGAGGAGGGGGTGGAGGTGGTAAAGTTTTTACGTGATACTGACTGGGATACATACATTGCATCAAGCAGTGTGGACACAGAATACTATCTTTCTTTCGACGGGTCTTCCTGGCAGATCAACACTACTCCTATATATATAGATGACTCATTCCAGCGACACATTATATTTAGTGAAGTCTATCGTGATGGTGTAAGTGACATCGCTGAGACGGGAACACTCGATGTCGATGCTCGAAAGGTTGAGGTGGTGGTGTCATGGCAGGCCGGAAATGCTACGAGTACAAAATCTATTGAGACCTACATTACTAATTTTTTTAAGGAATAATGAGCTGCTTGGCTAAACAGTTACATAAAAAAGGATTCACTCTGATAGAGATGGTGGTGTATATCACGCTCGTTACGGTTCTGTCTGTCGTCGTTATTCAGCTGTTGTTCGGAATTATTTTACTGCAAAGAAATATTAAAATTGCAAAAGATGTACAAACAGCAGCCGTAACTGCAGTTGAACGTATTTCCAGAGAAGTACGTGATGCACGGAGTGTAAATCTTGGTACGAGTACGTTTGCTACTCATCCAGGAGCACTAGAGCTCGCTTCAGTTGATGTGGAGGGAAGTGCTCGGACTGTCAGGGTCTATGTTGATGGTGGGCAGATTATGCTTGATGAAAATGGAGTGCTGGTTGGCCCACTAACGTCATCTTTGGTTACTGTAGAGAGTCTCATTTTCTATCGCATGGCAAATAGTATTTCTGAAGCAGTTCGAATGGAGGTGACGCTATCTGCCACATCAGGATTAACTACAAAAGAAGAGACATTTTATTCAACTGTCGTATTACGTGGATCATACTAGTATGTATACGAAAAACACAACAAAAGGATTTGCCCTGCTGATAGTGATACTTTTTTTCTTAGCTATTTCAACAGCTGTTGTATTTGGTGTTGCAACACCAGCAGTTAAACAGTACCGGATTGTTAAGACCACACTTCAGTCAAGAGAGAGTTACTATCTTGCGGAAGCAGTGACTGAAGATGTTGTATACCGACTTAGAAATGGTGTGACCGTCTCCGACAGTACAACTCTTACTCTCAATAATCATAGCGCAGTTGCGATAATTACGGACACTGCTAATGGTAAACGTGTTACTTCTGAAGCTGATCGGGCGGGCGTCATACGAAAGGTTGAGTCTGATTTAGTTGTTGGAAATGGGGCCGCATTTAACTACGGCATACAAGCTGGTAATGGTGGGTTTTTGCTTGAAGGAGGATCTGATATTTATGGGAATGTGTATGCTAATGGAAATATTACTGGTGATGGTGGTGTGGTAATTACAGGCTCAGCAGTTGCGGCTAATAGTGCGCCATTGTTTACGGCTGTATCAAATGACTCACCGACAACCCCTCTTTACGATATTATTTTTGGAAAAGAAAACAGTCAGCAAGATGTGGCTCAGAGTTTTACCTTGTCAGAGGATGGTGCGGTAACTAAAGTTGGATTGTATATAAAACGAACGGCAAACTCACCAGCGAATGCAACAATCTCAGTACGCTCAGATGTTGGTGGAGTTCCGGGAACTACTGCACTTGCTCAAACAACACTCAACGCTTCGCAGGTAGGGCAGACATATCAGTGGTATGAGCCGGCATTTTCTGCTCCGGTCGTGCTTGATGCAGATGAGACGTATTGGTTGGTGATTGATGCTTCACGAAATAATAGTAAGTACTATACAATTGCCGGTAATACTACGTATGATGACGGTGAAGCAAAAATGTACAATACGAGCAGTGGTTGGGTGGATACTTTTCCTGTAGGACTGGATGTTTATTTTAAAATTTTTACTGGCGGTGTGTCCGCGACGATTTCTGGAGATGGCTATGATTATATTCAGATTGGCGGGGATGCTTGGGCGGAGAATGTCGAGGATAGTTTAGTTGAAGGAGAGCTTTTTTGTGAAAATACTACAAATGTAATTGATGATGGATATGACGCAATAATCTGTGACTCCTCTCGTGGGATTCCTCCTGAGCAGGATCTTCCTGTTTCTGAAGGAATGATAGCTGACTGGAAAAATCAGGCTGAAGCAGGCGGTGTGCATTCTGGCAACTACGCCGTTGGCTGGGCGGGTGGCACTACTGGGCCAATGAAGGTGACGGGAAATGTGACTGTAAATGGCGGTGGGACATTAACGCTTACTGGTAATATGTGGGTCGAGGGCAACTTAATCGTGAGTGGGGGAGGAAAAGTGTCTTTACATTCTTCATATGGAACAGACAGCGGTGTGATTGTTGTGGATGGATATATACAAATTTCTGGTAACGGGCAGTTTTCAGGTTCAGGACAGCCGGGGAGTTATCCGTTACTCATTTCAACTGGCACTTGTCCGGCAGATACAAGTTGTGTGGGTGGCAATTCAATTTCAATTACTGGTGGCTCTGGAGCGGTAGTGTTGTATGCGCCGTATGGAAAATTACAGATGAATGGTGGAACTAGTGCTCGGTCTCTAGTGGCTCAGACAATCCACGTTACCGGTGGTGGTAGTGTGGAGTATGAGAGCGGTTTGGCTGATTTGAGTTTTTCGAGCGGGCCATCTGGCGGCTTTACCATTACAAAGTGGAAAGAAATAGAGTAGGTGGGCGAAGAATGAGTAGGTGCTATACTGAACCATATGAAGTTTAAAAAAATTGTTGTAGGAAATTGGAAAATGAATCCAGGGAGCCTGAAAGAGGCAGAAAAGACGTTTTTAGCAATTACTAAAGGATTAGAAAAGGTTAAGGGTGTTGCGGTGGTGATTTGTCCGCCGGCACCATTTATTTACGCACTTCACAAACTGTCTGGCTCACGAAAAATAAAATTAGGAGCACAGGATGTTTTTTGGGAAAGGTCTGGTTCCTATACTGGCGAAGTGAGTGCTAGCCAGCTAAAAGAAGTGGGAGCAAAATTTGTGATTATAAATCACTCTGAGCGACGTGCTCTCGGGGAGACGGATAGTGGCGCTAATAAAAAAGTAAGTGCATTGCTTCGAGAAGAAATAACACCTGTCGTGTGCATTGGCGAAGCTAGGCGGGATAAGGAGGGGCTATTTCTTTCATACATTGAAAATCAAATTAAAACTATTTTCGAAGGTGTGTCAGCAGCTATGATTAGGAATGTTGTTATTGCCTATGAGCCGGTCTGGGCTATTGGTGGAACAGAGTCAATGAAGCCAACAGAGATATACGAGATGACTATTTTGATAAGAAAGATTCTTTCATCTTTGTATAACAATAAAATAGGAGCTGAAGCAACTATCATTTATGGTGGCTCGGTGAACGCTGAAAATATTGAAGAAATAATGCGAGAAGGTAATGTGCAAGGTGTATTGCCAGGCAGAGCAAGTCAAGAGCCAGAACCTCTTGCTAAGATTATTGGCGCCGTAGCAAGCACACATCGATGAAATTCATACAGCAAGCAGGGGAGGTGCGCGGAAAAAAAGTATTGTTGCGTATTGATTTGAATGTTCCGGTGGTGAATGGAAAAGTGATAAATGGGTTTCGTATTGATAAGTCACTTGAAACAATTACCTATTTGCGAGAGCAAGGTGCTCGAATTATATTGATCAGTCATTTTAAGGGTAAAGAAGGAGACTCGCTTAGGCCGGTCTCAGAGTACTTGCAGCATCTCGTTCCACATACTTTTGTTGAAGATTTTTACTCAGACTTGTGTCGAGAAACAGTGCAAGCGATGAAGAACGGTGATGTGACACTCTTTGAGAACCTGCGAATGTGGGACGGTGAAGAAAAAAATGATACAGCATTTTCACAACACTTAGCATCGTTTGCTGATATGTACTGCAATGATGCTTTCTCGGTATCACACAGGGCCCACTCTTCTATTGTCGGTGTTCCTGGGATTATTCCCGGGTACGCGGGAGTTCAACTTAAAAAAGAGGTGGAGCGACTCAGTGAAGCATTTCATCCAAAGCGACCGTTTTTGTTTATACTTGGTGGTGCAAAATTCGACACCAAAATGCCACTGGTACAGAAATTTATTTCAAAAGCGGATACTGTGTTTGTTGGGGGCGCATTGGCTAATGATGTATTTAAGGCTCAAGGAAAAGAGATTGGCCGATCGGTTATTACTGATCATAGTATTGATTTGTCGTTTGTGCTGGAAAGTGAAAAAGTAGTGTTGCCGACTGATGTGATTGTGCGGAATGAATCAGGCGAAGCGCAAACAAAAAACCTAAATGATGTATTAAGGGGCGATATGATAATGGATGCTGGTCCTCTGTGTGTTTCAGATCTTAGTGAAAAGATTTCCCAATCAGCCTTTGTGTTGTGGAATGGGCCACTCGGAAATTATGAAGAAGGCTTTCATCAAAGTACACTTGATCTTGCTCGAGTGCTTGGTGCAAGTGGTGTCGAGTCTATTGTGGGTGGAGGAGATACAATTGCTGCTATTGAAGAGTTGGATAATTTTAATGAGTTTAGTTTTGTATCAACAGGCGGTGGGGCGATGCTTGATTTCCTAGCTCAAGAAACCTTGCCAGGAATTCAGGCACTTGAGGGTACTTCTGGGATATAGGTGCGTTGACACTTACGGAGGTGTTTATTATTCTTCTTTGTAGAAGGTTGACTAATGATCAACAAAGTTCCGAGGAGAACATTATGCTTAGACGTTTTGTAGGGTGGTTTTTTGCACCAAAGTACAGAGTGAGGGGGGATGAAGGTAGGGGTGTGTGGCTTGTTACGGACGCACGTGGCCGGGCTGCCCCGGAGCCGTTTCTTGAGGGCTTAATAGTAGACGTACACCCTTACCCCGCAGGTGGGGTTACTTGTAGAGAAGTCTGTATAGGTCCGAGTGCAGTGCTGTCGTTGGAAATTGTTTGGAGAGTGGAAGTTGTCTACCGTGGCGGAATTTTTCGCGAAAGGGACGATCCCAACAGCGTTCTCGGTGCTGCAGATTATCTCCTACTTCTTCCTGGTAGGACGGCTATCGCCGGCTGGAGGGACCCGCCTCCTCTTCGACCGAGGGTACTTCTCTGAGAGGTGTCTTCTGTGGAGAAGTACATCTTTTCAGGCCGCATCGAAAGGTGCGGTTTTTTTATACAAAATACCTACACTATATTTTCTTTAATCTTCTTGGCGTTTGTTTCAAAATCTTTTTTGTTACCCGTGACATCTGAGTTTGGAAATATCCAGATATGAGCGTGAGGTACTTCATCGCCAACTATTTTTGAAATAATCCACTTCGTGTCGAATGCTTTTTGTTGTGATCGTGCAATTTTGGTGACGACTTCAAAGTAGCTTCCCGGATGTGGCACATCCCAGACCCATCGGTAGTGTTGCTTTGGGATGACTTGAGTGTGTCCGGGGGATTGAGGGTTGGTATCGAGGAATGCCAGGTAGTCGGCATCTTCATAGACAATATGTGAGGGTATTTCTTTGTTGATAATTTTACAAAAAATACAGTCTTCCATATCCGTATGATACCATAGTGGAAATGAAGTATTCAGTACAGAAACATCCTATTTTGGCAAACGATCACGATCTTGCTCATTTTCCAGGTTTGGTACAGCAGCTCCTGATCTCAAGAGGGATTACTACAAAAAAACAAGCTGAAGTATTTTTATGCCCCGACTATGATCAGCATACGTACGATCCGTTTTTAATGAAAGATATGGACAAGGCAGTTGATCGAATATTGCAGGCGATTGACGCTAAAGAAAAAATTGTCATTTATTCCGACTATGATGCTGACGGTATCCCAGGGGGTGCATTGCTGGCATCTTTTTTTAAAAAAGTTGGATATACGAACATTGAAAACTATATTCCGCACCGACACCATGAGGGGTTTGGGATGCACCTAGAAGCTGTTGAGAAATTGGTGGGTAATGGTGCACAGCTCGTCGTCTCTGTTGATTGTGGTATTGCCGATCACGATGCCGTTAATCGTATTAATGAACTCGGTGCTGAGGTGATTATCACCGATCATCATTTAGCACCACAAACTGAGGATGGAAAAGACCATCTTCCTAAAGCCTGTGCAGTTATAAATCCAAAACGAAGAGATTGTGAGTATCCATTTCCTATGTTGTGTGGGTCGGGTGTTGCCTACAAACTGGTACAGGGTATTTTGCGTAAGCGAGATTTTGGAATGAAGAAAGGAATAGAAAAGTGGCTACTTGATCTTGTTGGTATCGCTACACTTTCAGATATGGTCCCGCTTCTTGATGAGAATAGGGTTTTTGCGTACTACGGTTTGTACGTACTCAAACGTAGTCCGCGGATTGGATTGCGAAAGTTGCTGAAGAAGATAAAAGTAAATCAACGACATCTGACGGAAGATGATATTAGTTTTATGGTAACACCTCGAATTAACGCTGCATCACGAATGGATGCTCCACATAAAGCACTTGAGCTTCTTTTGACAGAGGATGAGGTTGAGGCAGGTATGCTTGTTGATTTTTTGCACGGACTCAATGAAGAGAGGAAGGGGGTGGTTGCGTCAACAGTAAAAGAAATTAAAAGGCGCTTAGCAAAGGAAGATAAACAGCATAAAGTATTGGTGATGGGTAGCACGAAGTGGAAGCCGTCATTGCTTGGACTTGTTGCGGGATCTCTTACTGAAGAATTTAACATACCTGTTTTTTTGTGGGGTAAGAATGGAGATGAAACGCTGAAAGGATCGTGTCGGTCTCCTGAGTCGGTGAGCGTTGTTGACTTAATGAATGAAAGTAAAGATGTGTTGTTGCAATTTGGTGGACATAATCAGGCCGGTGGTTTTTCTGTTTCTCGAGACAAGATTCATTTACTCGAAGAAGCATTGACCAATGCATTTATGAAAATTAGTACAGAGGTCGAGAGAGATCCTGTTCGTATTGATGCAGAACTTTCTCTTGCTGATGTATCGCATACCACTTCGGATTTGATTGAACAGTTTGCGCCGTTTGGATTAGGGAATCCAAAACCGCTATTTCTTTTCAAAGATGTTGAGGTGGTAGCAATGAAGCAGTTTGGAAAAACAAAAGACCATCTTGAATTGCAATTGAAGGATGTAAACAGAAGGGCGACGGCGATTGCATTTTTTTGTGAACCAGAGCGTCTGACGGTCACTCCTGTGGTTGGTAAAAAAATTAATATGGTCGCGTCACTTGAGAAATCTTTTTTCCGCGGGAGACCAGAGTTACGATTAAGAATTATTGATAGTATATAAAAATGACATCACACAACAATATGAAAGAGGCAACTATTTTTTCAGATGGTGCGTCACGTGGAAATCCTGGACGGGGAGGATGGGGAGCTATTATAGTTGAGGACAGTAAGGTTGTAGAGCTCGGTGGATTTGTGGCAAGAACAACAAATAACCAGATGGAGCTGGCAGCAATCGTTGGTGGGTTGAAGGAGGTTGCCTCAGAGTCGGTGAAGATTTTTACGGATTCAAAGTATGTGATGAACGGAGCAACGAAGTGGGCAAATAATTGGCAGAGGAATGGTTGGCAGACGGTTAAAAAAGAACCAGTGATTAACAAAGAGCTATGGCAAGAATTGTTGGCACTTCAGGCTGTGAAAAAAATACAGTGGGAGCTTGTTCCGGGACACGTTGGTGTGAAAGGTAACGAGCGCGCAGATGAGATCGCGACAGAGTTTGCTGACCAGAAAGATGTCGATCTTTTTGAAGGGCTGTTGAGTGAGTATGGTATCGATGTATTTTCTATCGAACACAGTCAAGAAAAAAAGAGTAGTAAGGATCGCTCTCGAGCAAAAGCACACTCCTATATATCTTGCGTTGATAAAAAAATTCAGATTCATCAGAGTTGGGCTGAATGTGAAAAACGAGTAAAGGGAAAAAAAGCACTCTTTAAAAAATCACTTAGTGCTGAAGATGAGCGGGTGGTCATCGACGAGTTTGTTAGTAAGGGGTGTGGACGATGAAGAGTGTTCTCTTCTATCTGTCAGTCGTCTCATTTGCGTCGGGCGTAGCGTTTCAGTTTGTGCAACCACTTTCATATGAAGTGGTTTTGTTTTTATTGGTGCTTGTTTTGTTGTGTGTGGGCAGTGTCGTATTTGTTTCTCAGAAAATAAGGGTTGTGATTTATGCGGGGGCAGTCATTGCTTCAATTTTTTTACTCGGCGTGGTGCGTACTTCTTTATATGAAAATACGTATGCATTTGATCCAGTTAGGTATGTTTCTTCAGGTACTCAGGGGCTCACGGGCGTGGTTGTCGGCGAACCAGATGTTCGTGAAACCAATACTCGCTACGTTGTAGATGTTGATTTTATTAGTAATGAGCCGATTCGAGAAACTGTTCGACTTATTTTTACCGCTCCTTTTTATCCGGAATATGAGTACGGGGACGAGGTGGTGCTCGTTGGTAATCTCAATACACCAGAGAATTTTATTACCGATACAGGCCGCGAGTTTGATTATATAAACTACCTCAAAAAAGATCATATTTATTTCGTGATGTATCAGCCTGAAACGAGGGTGGTGAGTCGAGGAAATGGAAACGCTATTAAGCGTGTACTTTTTTCAGTCAAGAAATCATTCTTAAAAAAAATCGCACTTTTATTACCCGAGCCACAAGCATCACTAGCTGGTGGAGTTCTTCTCGGAGCTAAAGAATCAATGGGTGTAGAATGGCTTGATAAATTTCGTGAGACTGGACTAGTGCACATCGTGGTGCTTTCCGGATACAACGTGACTATTGTTGTCGACACACTTTTGAAGTCGTTGTCTTTTTTGCCGATACTGTTCCGGTCGATTGTTGGTGTCGCGGGAATTATTCTCTTTGCCATTATCACTGGTGCGGGAGCAACTGTTGTTCGGGCAAGTTTGATGGCGGGCTTGGTGGTGTTCGGCAGACTTTTTGGTCGAGAAGTTGAAGTCATTCGACTACTTTTCTTGGCGGGGTTGATGATGGTTTTTCATAACCCGCTAATTCTTCTGTATGATGTATCGTTCCAGTTATCATTTATGGCAACACTTGGACTGGTTACTCTTTCACCTTTGGTCAAGGAGAAATTATTTTTTATTCCAGAAAAATTTCAGTTACGCGAGGTAGTCTCAGCAACACTTGCTACACAATTATTTATTTTGCCGATGTTGGTGTTTCAGACGGGCGAGCTGTCTATTGTGTCTGTGGTAGTAAATGCACTTGTCTTGGTGGTTGTGCCGACGACGATGCTCGCTTCATTTCTCGCTGGTGTGTTTGCGTACGCTTCTGTTGTACTAGCGTATCCGTTTTCTTTTAGTGCGCACACACTTTTGTCGTACATATTTTATGTTGTTGATATTTTTTCATCGTTTACTTTCGCTTCAATTTCACTGCCATTTATTTCTGTTTCAGTTCTTTGTGGTATGTATGCGGTGATTGGAATTATTTTACATAAATATCATACCCGTCAGAAATGAGTGTGATGGTACCTTGAGTGGCTGTTTGGTACGTGGTGATGTTGTGTGCGTCGAGTCTGTCGATAACATCTGGATGAGGATGTCCGTAGGTATTATTTTTTCCAGCGGAGATGACTGTGTGTGTTGGTGAGACGGTAGTTAGAAAAAATTCTGAGCTTGAAGTATCTGATCCGTGGTGCCCAACTTTAAGTACGTCACTTTGTAGGGTCTCTGGGTATCGCTCCGCAAGATACTCTTCAATACTTTTTGGCATATCACCAGTGAAGAGAAAAGAAGTATTGCCGTAGGTAAGTTTTGCAACTACGGATGAATAATTATTGTTTAAGATCGGCACACCTGCCAGCGGGTAGATGATTTGTAAAAAAACTCCGTCACCAAAATCAAAGAGTTGGTTTTGAGCTGCTTGTATGAAATGTGATTCTTGTCGAGCGTATTCTTCAACAAGTTTATCTAGCGTTGATCCGCCTGCAATGCCCGGTTCGACGTAGTAGTCGATGTTGTAGCGTTCAAAAATATCAGGCATACCGCCAATGTGATCGGTGTCGGGGTGTGTTGCGAGTATGATGTCAATGTCCCTTGAAGTGCGTGGTAGTAGTGCTCCGAGTTCTTGAAGTATTTTTCTATTAGGACCAGCGTCGATGAGGATGTGGCTGTTGTGTGGAGTTTGGATTAGGATGGCGTCACCTTGACCGACGTCGAGAAACGATACTCTCAAGTGAGAAAGGTGTTCCTGGGACGTGATGGTGTAAAAAATGATGACATTAGCTGTACCTAGAATGATGAGCAGTGAAAGTAATAGTTTTTTAGTGGGTGGAAAAGCACTCATGGTATACTAGTAACATTACAACTAATTCTAAAAATTATGAAGAAATATGTAGAACAAACATTTACTATTCCTAAACTTGAAGGTATTTCTTCCAAGGCGGTTGAAGAACATCTTAAGTTGTATGCAGGGTACGTGAAGCATACAAATCTTGTTCTTGAGCAAATACAAGAACTTAAAAAAGATGCAGAGAAGAATGTGTATGCACTAGCAGAAGTAAATCGCCGGCTTGGATTTGAATATAACGGTATGCGTAATCACGAAGTCTACTTCTCGCTCCTTGAAGGAGGAGTGTCAGGGCTTTCAGACGAAAGTATCCTTAAGCAAGCTATTGCAGAGCAGTGGGGGTCGTATGATACATGGTTGGTAGAGTTTAAAGCTATTGCTAAAACACGAGGTATTGGCTGGGCGATGCTCTATTTCGACAAAAAAGACAATCGATTGGTTAATGCCTGGATTGATGAACAGCATCTTGGGCAGCTTCAAGGCTGCGAATTGATCGTAGGGCTTGATATGTGGGAACACTCATACTTGTTTGACTATGTCCCTGGAGAAAAGGGAGATTATATTGAGGCATTTTTTAAGAATTTAAATTGGTCTGTTGCCGAAGAGTATTTTAAAAAGCGTGATGACTGTAAGACGTGTTGCGATTGCGAGAGTTGTGATTGTAAGTAATGAAGACAACAAAAAACCGCTTACGCGGTTTTTTGTTGTCTTAAGAGTTATTTAGATAAGTTTAGCTTTCTTTAGAGTGGCGTAGGCGCCGTTTTTGGCGATTGTTTTCAGTCCTTTTGTTGATGCAACAATAGTAACAAACTTTTTAAGTTCTGGTACGAAGATTTTCTTCTTCTGTAGGTTTGGGTAGCGTCGAGTTTTTCCTGTTGGATTAAACTGGGTAGCTCGAGTACGGTTGCTGTAACCGCCACTTACCTGGGAACCTTTTTTTGTTATTGGACAAGTTTTCGCCATAGAGTGGAGCTTATGCTATCATATGACATATATATTGGCAAGAATTATGGATATCGACTTCTTATTTTCAATAATCATTCTTATATTTTCAGTTGTAATCCACGAAGTTGCGCACGGGTATGCGGCGAACGCCTTAGGAGATCCGACAGCTCGATACCAGGGAAGACTGACATTAAATCCAGTCAAACATCTCGATCCTGTTGGCTCACTTATTATTCCAACAGTGGCGTATCTACTGGGTGGATTTATTTTTGGGTGGGCAAAACCAGTACCGTATAACCCATACAATTTGAGGAATCAAAAATGGGGAGAAGTGGCTGTTGCTGCTGCTGGGCCGCTGTCAAACCTTGCGATTGCTGTGTTGTTTGGATTGTTGCTTAGATTTGGTCTAGTTGCGACGATTTTCGGTACCGCAAGTGTGCCGATTGTCTATAGTATTGTCTTCATTAATATTATCTTAGCAGTATTTAACATGATCCCCATCCCACCACTTGATGGATCAAAAGTGCTGTTCGGCTCACTTCCGCACCCTATTTCAGATATACGTTTTAAATTAGAGCCGTATGCCTTTATCCTCATTTTTGCCGTTGTATTTTTGTTTAGTGGCTTTGTATTACCTGTCGTGGATTTTATATCTCGGCTTATCATAGGCACATAGAGACAAAAAAGTGCTTGCATTTTTTTATTCATCATAGTAATGTAGTAGCCACTGTAGTGCCTAAGGGCATTTTTTATATAGGAAATGGCAACAATCAACCAACTAACAAGAAAACGACGAACAAAACAAGCTCGTAAAAGTAAGGCGATTGCATTACAACGTGGGTTTAATACGATCAAAAACAGATCTGTTCGTTCAAATTCTCCCTTTAAACGAGGTGTTTGTATTAAGGTAACAACTAAAACTCCAAAGAAGCCGAACTCTGCGATTCGAAAGATTGCCCGAGTCCGATTAACAAATGGTCTTGAAGTTACTGCATATATTCCAGGTATGGGACATCAGCTCCAAGAGCACTCTGTGGTATTGCTGCGAGGTGGACGAGTAAAAGATGTCGGTGTTCGATATACTGTAGTGCGAGGAAAGCTCGACTCATCAGGGGTGGAAAATCGAAAGAAGGGACGAAGTCGGTACGGTGCTAAGAGACCTAAATCAGCTTAATAACAATTTATGCGTAGGAAAGTAAAAAACCGAAATCAAGTTACACCAGACCTTAAGTATGCTTCTGATAAAGTATCTAAGTTTATTAATCACGTAATGGAATCTGGAAAGAAAGAACTTGCACAACGAGTTGTGTATAAGGCATTTGATATTATTAAAGAAAAAGAAGGTGTTGACGATCCTCTGATTGTTTTTGATGAAGCTCTAAAAAATACAGGACCAACTGTAGAGGTTCGTTCACGACGTGTTGGTGGTGCAAACTATCAGGTTCCACGAGAAGTGCGACCAGAACGACGACAGTATCTCGCAATGAGCTGGATTATCAATGCTTCAAACGACACTAAGGGAACTCCAATTCAAAACCGTCTCGCGGACCAAATTATTGCTGCAAGTAAGAATGAGGGTGAGGCAGTGAAAAAACGAGAGAATGTTCACAAGATGGCAGAAGCAAACAAGGCTTTTGCTCACTTTGCTTGGTAGGTATTTCGATTTTAAGAAATTACAAGAAGGAAGAATAGAGAGATTGAATTAGCGTATCAGCACTCTCTACGTTTGGGCAGTGTATTTAATAGATAGTTATAACTTAGTTTACATATTATGGTACGGGATTATCCATTAGAAAGAGTACGAAATTTTGGAATTATTGCGCACATTGACGCTGGTAAAACAACTACTACTGAGCGTGTGTTGTTTTATACGGGTGTTTCTCACAAGATTGGTGAGGTGCATGAAGGTGCTGCAACAATGGACTGGATGGAGCAGGAACAAGAGCGAGGTATTACTATTACCTCAGCTGCAACGACTGCGTTCTGGACTCCGACGTACGTAGAGGATAAGCTCGATAAAGCAAAGAAGTTTCGATTCAATATTATTGACACCCCAGGACATGTTGACTTCACTGTAGAGGTTGAACGATCTCTTAAGGTGCTTGATGGTGGAGTGGTGGTATTTGACGGAGTTGCTGGTGTGGAGCCGCAGTCAGAAACTGTCTGGCGACAAGCGGATAAGTATAAAGTTCCACGAATTTGTTTCATTAATAAACTTGACCGAACTGGTGCAAGTTTTGAGCGATCGTATCAATCTATTCTTAAACGACTGACACCAAATGCTGTTCGCGCGCAGCTTCCAATTGGTGAAGAGGATGATCACAATGGAGTAGTCGACCTCCTTAAAATGAAGGCCTACTACTTCGAAGGTGAGATGGGAAGGGAGGTTATTGAGAAAGAAATCCCAGAAGAATTAAAGGCAGATGCAGAGAAAGCTCGAGCAGAGTTTGTTGAAAGGGTAGTAGAACATGACGATGAATTGATGGGACGCTATCTTGAAGGTGGAGAAATTTCTATTGAAGAGCTTAAAGCAACACTACGAAAAGCTGTTATTGCAAACAAGATTGTACCAGTGTATACAGGATCTGCTTTGAAGAATAAAGGAGTGCAAATTGTACTCGATGCAGTGGTTGACTACCTACCTTCACCGCTCGATGTTCCAGCAATTACAGGTGTTGATCCCGAGACAGGTGAGAAGCTTGTTCGACCGTCATCTGATGAAGAGCCATTTGCAGCACTTGCATTTAAGTTACAAACGGATCCATTCGTTGGTCAGCTCACCTATTTTCGTGTCTACTCTGGAACAATAAAAGCTGGATCATATGTATATAACGTATCAACTCAAACTAAAGAACGCATTGGACGAATTTTGAAAATGCATGCAAACCACCGAGAAGAAGTGGAAGAGGTGTATGCAGGAGAAATTGCAGCTGCAGTTGGGTTAAAAAATACTAAAACAGGAGATACTCTTTGTGATGAAGATCACCCTGTTGAATTAGAGAAGATTATTTTCTCTGAGCCGGTTATCGGACTACGTATCGAGCCAAAAACAAAGGCTGACCAAGAAAAAATGGGCATGGCACTTAAGCGACTTTCTGACGAAGATCCAACATTTAGGGTGAAGTCAGACGCCGAGACTAATGAGACGGTGATTATGGGTATGGGAGAGCTCCATCTCGATATCATTGTTGACCGAATGAAGCGCGAGTTTAAGGTGGAGGCTAATGTTGGTAAGCCACAAGTTGCATATAAAGAAACGATTACAAAGAGTGCTGATGCAGAGAACAAGTATGTTAAGCAGTCCGGAGGTAAGGGGCAGTACGGTCACGTTAGAATTACTATCAAGCCGCTTAAAGATTCAGAGTATACCGACTCAGAAAAGGAAAAATTACCTAAAAACGTTCATCGACAAGAAGGATTTGAGTTTATTGATTCTATTAAAGGAGGTGTTATTCCAATGGAGTTTATTCCGGCAGTTGAAAAAGGTGTCAAAGAAGGAATGGACCGAGGTGTGGTGGCGGGATATAAAATGACTGATGTTTCTTGCGAATTGACATTTGGTTCATATCACGACGTTGACTCTTCTGAAATTGCTTATAAAATCGCTGCGTCACAAGCTTTTCAGGAAGCCGCACGAGGCGCTGGGCCAGTGCTCCTTGAACCTATTATGAAAGTTGAAGTGGTGACACCAGAGCAGTATATGGGTGATATCACCGGAGACCTTTCAAGTAAGCGTGGACAAATTGAAGGAATGGAAGAGCGAGGAATGAACCAGGCTATTAAAGCAAAAGTCCCTCTATCTGAGATGTTTGGTTATATTACGTCGCTGCGGTCAATGTCTGCAGGACGTGCCAGTGCTACAATGGAGTTTAGTCACTACGATATTGTGCCTGAAAATGTTGCTAAAGAAATACGAGAGGCACGAGGCTAAGACAAAAATAGTATACACACAAAAAAACCAGAGTAATCTGGTTTTTTTGTGTGTATAAACAGACCTTTTTGCTTGACTCTTGTTGTACTTCTGTTAAGATAGCCATACGCAATTGTGCGCTGTTTTTGTTATAGTCACAGTATGTAGATGAGGTCCTGAATATGTACTTCATCTATCGAGGGAGTAGATATGGAAAATATTCTATATCGCAACAAAGACGTTTATTAATAGAGTTATTTAATAAGTAAGTGTAGTCAGCAGTGTTTAGCAAAAGTTCTCGCGCGCTAAACTTTGAATGATTACTATAATCTTATGGCAGATTTTCAAAGAACAAAACCCCACGTAAACGTGGGAACAATTGGTCACGTTGACCATGGTAAGACAACTCTTACCGCTGCAATTCTCCACACTCTTCACCTTGCTGGAGATGGATTTAGTGCGTCCGAAAAAGCAGTAGATCAAATTGACAATGCACCAGAAGAGAAGGCACGAGGTATTACTATTGCGCTTTCTCATTCAGAGTACGAGTCACCAATGCGTCACTATGCACACATTGATGCTCCTGGTCACGCTGACTACATTAAAAATATGATTACGGGTGCTGCCCAAATGGACGGTGCGGTGCTTGTGGTTGCTGCGACTGATGGTGTGATGCCACAGACTCGAGAGCATATTTTGCTTGCAAAACAGGTTGGTGTTCCAAAAATTATCGTTTTTCTAAACAAATGCGATATGGTGGATGATGGAGAAATGATCGATCTCGTTGAGGAGGAGGTTCGTGAACTTCTTACTCAGTATGACTTTGAGGGAGATACTGCGCCTGTAATTCGAGGTTCGGCTCTTAAGGCGCTTGAAACAACAGATCCAAAGACAGATGAGTGGGGTCAAAAAATTATCGAGCTTGCAAAAGCACTTGATGAGCACGTCCCAACTCCGGTTCGAGAGACTGACAAACCATTCCTTATGCCAGTAGAAGATATCTTCTCAATTGAAGGACGAGGAACGGTAGCAACAGGACGAATCGAACGAGGTATTGTAAAGGTTGGTGAAGAAATTGAAATTGTTGGAATTAATCCAACATCAAAGACAACTGTTACTGGTGTTGAAATGTTCAACAAGTCTCTACAAGAAGGTCAGGCTGGAGACAATGCAGGTATTCTCCTTCGAGGGTTGAAGAAAGAAGACCTTCATCGAGGACAGGTGCTTGCAAAATCAGGTTCTGTGACACCTCACACTGAGTTTGAATCAGAGGTATACATCCTTAAGAAAGAGGAGGGTGGACGACACACTCCGTTCTTTACAGGATACAAGCCACAGTTCTACATTCGAACAACAGACGTAACCGGAGAGGTTACTCTTGCTGAGGGAGTAGAGATGGTGATGCCTGGTGACACACAGACATTTAAAGTAAAACTAACTGCTCCAGTCGCCCTTGAAGAACAGCAACGATTTGCTATTCGAGAAGGAGGTAAGACTGTAGGTGCAGGTGTTGTAACAAAGATCGTTAAGTAACTCTAGAGTGAATCAAAGCCCGCCACGCGGGCTTTGATCCTCTAGGGCACTACTTCAGTACATTATGGCTCAAAATACAAAAGTAAAAGCAAAGGCAAAAAAAGGAACTGCAACAGACGTTGTTCAGAAACTTCGAATACGCATTCGAGCGTATGAGTACAAGATTCTTGATGTTTCTGTAAAGCAGATCATTGATACAGCTCTTCGTTACGAAGCTGAGGTTATTGGTCCAATACCACTACCAACAGAAATAAAGAAGTATACGGTTAACCGGTCATCATTTGTGTACAAAGACGCGCGAGAACAGTTTGAGATGAGAGTACACAAGCGACTGATCGATATTCTTAACCCAAATCAAAAGATTATTGAATCTCTTACCAATATCAACTTACCGTCAGGTGTCGATATTGATGTAAAGATTGTATAGTTTCATTGTTACGATGCAAGGATGTATAGGTGGTTGTGAGAAGCGGTAATTTTTGCAGTGACGGCTTGCATATCAAGAACTTTTAAGATAAGATGCTCTAAATCATTTTAGGAAGTGATTGGGCGGGAATTATGTTTTCCTTCTCGATGTTTCCTGAAGCTTTCCGTGTGTAGGTATGCGTGAAAGTAGGGCAAAGATGTATGAAATTCATCCTCGGAAAAAAGAAAGAAATGTCTCAGATCTTCACGGAAGAAGGTCTTGCAATTCCTGTCACAATTATTGAAGCAGGTCCTGTTACTGTTATCGAACTCAAAGATCATAATGGAAAGAAGGCTGTTCAGGTTGGGTATGGAGTAAAGAAAGAAAAGCGAGTGACTAAGGCCGAAAGAGGACGAACAAAAGATATGGGCAACTTCGCTCATTTCAAAGAATTTGTTCTTGGTGAAGGTCAGACGTTTGAAGTCGGTACAGTCCTAGATGCTGGTGTATTTGCGCTTGGTGATGTGGTGACGGTTTCAGCAACATCAAAGGGTAAAGGGTTTCAAGGTGTTGTGAAGAGACACGGTTTTGCTGGAGGGCCACGAACTCACGGACAAAAACACTCTGAGCGAGAACCTGGATCTATTGGAGGCGGTGGGCGTGCTGGAGGACGAGTGGCAAAAGGTATGCGAATGGCCGGCCGAATGGGTGGAGATCGAATTACAGTAAAGAGTCTTAAGGTGGTGCATATTGATGCAGATAAGAAACTGCTTTACGTTAAGGGTGCTATCCCAGGAAGGCGAGGTACGGTAGTAGAAATAAAGGGCTAATATGGAATCAATTGTTTACAACCAGAAAGGAGAAAAGAAAGGAAACGTAGCGTTGCCTGAGGAGATTTTTAATCTACCTTGGAATGCTGATCTTGTTCATCAAGTAGTAATGACGCAGCGAGGCAACTTGCGTACACCAGTAGCTCATACAAAAACTCGAGGTGAAGTAAGTGGTGGAGGTAAGAAACCGTGGAAACAAAAAGGCACAGGACGTGCCCGACACGGCTCAACACGATCCCCAATTTGGGTAGGTGGAGGGGTTGCTCACGGTCCTCGAAATGACAAGAAGTACGGCGGAAAGGTGAATAAGAAGATGAAGGCTAAGGCACTTTACACTGTACTATCACAAAAGAACAAAGATGGTGAGATGCTTTTTGTAGACTCGATTTCTTTTGATGCTCCAAAGACAAAAGATGCATTAGCTGTCATTAAAGCTCTTTCAACTGTTAAAGGATTTGAGAAGCTATCAACAAAAAAGAACAATGCAGTTTGTATTGCTCTTTCTGAAAAGGATGAGAACGTAAAGAAGAGTTTTAAAAATTTCGGTAATGTTTCAATTGCAGAAGTTCGAAACTTGACTCCAGATGATCTTTTGACATACAAATACATTCTGATTGTTAATCCGGAAGAATCACTGAAGATCGTTTCAAGTAAATTAAAGTAATATGGCAGCACTATTTGGTTCAAAAAAAGAAAAGAAGGTAATGAAGACTGAAAAAGTTGCAAAGAAAGTAGCAGCTGCTTCTCCTGTGTCTGTTCATGACCTTAAGCCAGGCAGACTGCTGTCACCACGTATTACTGAAAAAGCTGCATACGGCTCAGAAGAGCATGTATACGTCTTTAATGTTCGAACCGATGCAACAAAGAAGCAGATTGCTCAGGAAATTAAGGCTGTGTATAATGTTGTGCCAGCCAAAGTGAACATTGCACAGATTCCTGCAAAGAGAATAGTTTTCAAAGGGTATCGTGGACAGAAGTCTGGAGGAAAGAAAGCCTACGTCTACCTTAAGAAGGGCGATAGTATCGAGATAATATAGACAAGTAGGTAGAAATCGGTACTATGTACCCACACACGCATAACGAAAGCTCAAATGAAAAAGCATAAGCCAACAACACCATCACGACGTCAGTTCTCAACACTCTCTTTTAGGGATGTGCTTACTGTGGCACGTCCACACAAGCCCCTTACTCAAGGAAAGCACAAGCGAGGTGGACGAAACCACTTTGGACGAATTACAACTCCACACCAAGGAGGTGGACACAAGCGACGGCTGCGAGACATTGACTTCACTTTTAATAAAAAAGATATTCCGTTTACGGTAACTACCGTTGAGTACGACCCAAACCGAAGTGGATTTATCGGATTAGTGACCTATCACGATGGAGAGAAGCGATACACCCTTCTTCCAAAGACTGTCGGTGTCGGCGCTAAGTGTATTGTTTCAGAAACAGCACCAATTACAGCTGGAAATAGGACGACACTCGCTCAGATTCCGGTTGGTACATACATTTTCAATATTGAACTAAAGCCAGGTGCTGGAGCAAAACTTGTACGTTCTGCGGGTACATTTGCTGAGGTGCTTGCGAAAGATGCAGGATACGTCGACATTAAAATGCCTTCTTCTGAAGTGCGAAAGGTTCGTGAAGACGCCTGGGCATCAATTGGCTCAGTATCTAACGAAGAGAATAAGCTGGTCTCACTTGGAAAGGCTGGACGAAGCCGATGGCTCGGTATTCGACCAACAACACGAGGAACAGCTCAAAACCCTGTTGATCACCCTATGGGAGGAGGAGAGGGACGTTCACGAGGTCAGCGAAAGCACAAGAAGACTAAGCAAGGACGTGTTGTTGACCCGGGTAAGAAGACTCGTCGACCAAAGAAGTATTCAAATAAGCTGGTGGTATCACGACGCAAGACAAAGCGTTAAATTAAAAAACTCAGGATATCTTGAGTTTTTTAGCGTAACGTCAGTAGTTGCGCCGTAAATTGTTGACAATAGCTTTAGTTCTGCTAATATAGTGCCTACGCAGCTTTGCGGTTTTTTTAATTCAACGAGTGCCGAAAGAAAGCTCGCATCGTTGAAAACAAGTGTACTAGCTACACACATTTCCTAAATAATATATGACACGATCACTTAAAAAAGGACCATACGTTGAAGAGCGACTTCTAAAGAAGATCGTTGGAAAACGACCGGAATCTGCCGGAACTATTAAAACTTGGGCACGTGCAAGTCAGATTAGCCCAGAAATGGTTGGTTTTACTTTTGGTGTTCATAATGGACGAGATCATATTGACGTGCTTGTAACTGAAGATATGGTAGGACATCGTCTTGGAGAATTTTCTCCAACAAAGAAATTCCATCAACATGGAGGTAAGATGCAGAAGGAAATTGACCAGAAGAAGAAAGAGGCAGAAATTAGTGCTGCCCAGGCCGCTAAGACAACAGCTGCTTCTAAATAATATATATGGCAAAAGCAACAGCAACAGTTAAAGAACTCCGACAATCGCCACGAAAAGTGCGACTTGTCGCACGATTGATTCAAGGAAAAGGAGTTGATGAAGCATTGCAGTTGCTTGATTTTACATACAAGAAAGCCAGTGAGCCAGTTACAAAAGCTGTTAAGTCAGCATTATCAAATGCGCGACTTAATGGGGTAACAGGAGAGCTTGTAGTAGAGCGACTTACTGTTGATACTGGCCCGATTTTATACCGACGCCGACCACGTGCTCGAGGAACATCAAATCCAATTCGACGACGATCAAGTCACATCAGCGTTGTATTGGCTGAGAAGGAAGTAGTAGCGCCTACAAAACCAGCCGTTAAAAAAGTTGTTAAGAAAAAAACTGTAGCTAAAACGAAGTAATTATGTCACACACCGTTCACCCATATTCACATAGACTTGGAATTATTCGCGACTGGAAGTCACGATGGTTTGGAGGTAAAGGTACGTATCGAGATTATCTACGAAGCGATGTACTCATCCGTGAGTTTCTTGAAAAGAGACTTGCAAAGATGTATGTGAGCAGTATTGAAATCGAACGAAATGAAAAGACGATGAAAATCATTGTCAACTCTTCACGACCAGGTATGATTATCGGACGTAGCGGAGAAAGTATGACCCTACTTAAAGCAGAAATTGCTACTTTTATGCGAAAGAAGGAGCTAACTGGCGGAAAAGAAGTGCAGGTTGATGTTCGTGAGGTACGATCACCTGAGTCAGATGCTAAGATTGTGGCACAAATGATTGCTGAAGGACTTGAAAAGCGAATGCAATTTCGACGTGTATCAAAGCAGACAGTTGAGAAGGTGATGGCAAACCGAAACGTGCTTGGGGTAAAGCTTGAGCTTTCTGGACGACTCGGCGGTGCTGAAATGGCACGAAAAGAAAAAATTAAGCAAGGACGAATTCCACTTCAGACGTTTCGTGCTGATGTTGACTATGCTCACCACGAGGCAAAGTTGCCATACGGAAATTTGGGAATAAAGGTATGGATTTACCGAGGAGAAATCTTTTCTGATAAGAAGAACGGATTGAAAGTATAGTTTTTAATACAACCAACATGTTACTACCAAAGAAAATAAAACACAGAAAATGGCACACGATGCGCGAACATCCTGATAAGGTTGGTGTTGCCTCACGCGGAACAGAAGTTTCTTTTGGTTCATTTGGACTTAAGTCAATGAGTGCATTTCGAGTGGAATCAAAACAGATCGAAGCTGCTCGAAAGGCTTTGTCTAGACATCTTAGTAAGACAGGAAAATTATGGATTCGTATTTTTCCTGATATGCCGGTAACAAAAAAGCCAGCTGAAGTAAAGATGGGTAAGGGTAAAGGAAATCCTGAGGCATACGTTGCTCGAGTACGTCCGGGACGAATGATTTTTGAAGTTGATGGTGTATCTGAAGAAGTCGCTCGAGAGGCACTTCGAAAGGCTGGAACCAAGCTTCCATTAAAAACAAAGATCGTTAAACGAAACTAGTTGATTTACGAGAGCTTTTCTAGTAAGCTCAGAACACTTTTATGAAAAAGGCAACAACCGACATACAAAAGAAGAGCGATAAAGACCTGGCGAAGGGTCTTGCAGATAAGCGAAAAGAGAGCCGTGATTTTCGATTTGGAGTTGCCGGAAGTAAGGTTCGCAATATGAATGAAGGAGCTATAATCCGTAAGGATATTGCACGAATCCTCACTGAGGTGAATCGACGTAAGCGTGAACAAAACTAATATGACAACAGTAGAGACAAAAAATGCAAAGAAGCTTGAAGGAAAGGTGGTTTCAATCTCAATGAAGGACACCGTTATTGTTTCAGTTGAGCGCTACAAAAAGCACCCAAAGTACGGAAAGTACATTCGTCTACAAAAGCGACATAAGGCACATGATGAAGGAAATACCTGCGTACTTGGTGAGAAGGTGACTATAATGCAGTGCCGACCGTACTCAAAGGACAAGAGTTTTAAGGTAGTAAAATAATATGATACAGCCACAATCCATTGTTAAAATTTCTGACAACTCCGGAGGAAAAATCGGACGTGTGTTTAAAGTGCTCGGAAGCTCAAAGAAACGATTTGCAGAAATCGGTGAGAAGGTGGTTATCTCTGTTCAAAAAGCCGAACCACGAAAAGGTGTAAAGAAAAAAGACGTTCTTCATGCAGTAGTAGTGCGACAGAAAAAAGCATTCCGACGTAAGGATGGATCATATATCCGTTTTGATGAGAATGCAGTGGTGATTGTTGAAAAGGAAAAGAAAGAACCGATTGCTGGGCGTATTTTTGGACCGATCCCACGAGAGATTGCAGAAATGGGATACCAAAAGATTGCATCACTTGCACCTGAGGTTGTGTAAGTTAATTTTCTAGAAAAGAATGAAAATCAAAAAAGACGACAAAGTAATAGTGATTGCAGGAAAAGATAAGGGAAAGACCGGAAAGGTTATTCAAGTACTTCCACGAGAAGATCGTGTGTTGGTGGAGGGTATGAACGTTCGAAAGATTCACGTAAAGCCACGAGGAAAGGATAAGAAAGGTCAGACTGTTGAAAAAAGTTTGCCAATCCACATTTCAAACGTTGCTTTGATTGATCCAAAAGACAATAAGGCGACCCGAGTGGGATATAAGGTGGAGGGAGGTAAAAAGGTACGTGTTGCGAAGCGAAGTAACACCGTTCTAAAGTAATACTATGGAAACAGTACGAACAAAAACAAAAAATACATTTGAAACGCTTAAGGCAGTATTAGGTCTAAAAAACGTAATGCAGACTCCACAAATTGAGAAAGTGGTAGTAAGTGTTGGATTTGGCTCTGAGCAGGACAAGAACAAGATTAAACTCATAGAAGACCGTTTGACTAAGGTTACTGGACAAAAGCCGGTGACGCGCCTTGCAAAGCAGTCTATCGCCTCTTTTAAGCTACGAGAAGGTGAGCAGATCGGCTATCAGGTAACACTTCGAGGTGAGAGAATGAATGACTTTCTTGATAAGCTTATCAATATCGCTTTGCCACGAACAAAAGACTTCCGAGGTATTTCTGTAAAATCATTTGATGCAATGGGTAACTATACTCTTGGAATTAAAGAACATACTATCTTTCCCGAGGCTCCAGACGAAGAATTGAAAGATGTCTTCGGAATGGCAATTACTGTAGTCACAACCACTCCAGATAAAAAGAATGCTGAACAGCTCCTCCGACACCTTGGATTTCCGTTTCAAAATATCGAGACAAAGAAGTAAAGTAGAAAACGCCGAGAGGCGTTTTTTTTGATTGCTACGCGTTCAGTGTTATTGATTGTATAATACAAACCAATGAAAACACTAGGAATTCTGGGTGGGGTTGGTCCGCAAACTACTTCAAAAGTATATTTGTCAATTATCAATTCAGTTAGAAAGGTTGGAAAATATAAAAGTTCGCTTATTTTATTATGAAGTATCTAATCTCTACTTTTGACGGTTTGGGTGATGGGGTAATTTATTATCCGGTTTTGAAGTCGTTGGGCATGAATAACCCAAAAGACGTTTTTTATTGCACTTCCAATATATTCTTTTCAGATGAAGATGTTTTAGATAGATTAAAACTACCTCATAATATTAAGTTTGTTTCGGAAGAGTTTAGAAAATTTCCTCAGAATAAATGGCAGATTATATCCATATTTCTACAGAAAGAAAGAATCGATAGAGTGATAAATCTTCGTTATATCGGTAAAAAATTTGAAAAAGACTATTTTGATTTTAAAAAACAGATATCCTCTTCCGGTATGGGAGTAGCTTTTTTTGATAGTGAAGACATTTCTTTTAATAAAAAAGCTTTAAATGTAAGGCAGATAATATTAAAAATATGTGAAAAGGCGATAGATCGTCAAATAGTTTTGAATTATTCAATATTGAAAGATATTTTTCCTGTGTCGCAAAAAAAGAATTACATATTCGTGAACATGCACTCAAGAGGAGATTTTAAACTGTGGAATATTAATAAGTGGACTGAGATTATCTCTTCAATGGTTTTTTTGGGTAAGGTGGTGCGTATTTATGGAGGGTATAATGATAAAGAAAAAGAGTATGTGAGAGGTGTGCTAGGTAATTTAAGTGAGGTTGCAAGAAAAGATGTCGAAGTCGTGTTTGCTAATAATGTATTAGATTTAATTTCATTTATACAAGAAGCAAAAGTACTTATTTCAGTTGATTCTGGTTTAGTTCATTTGGCAGATGCGTTAGGCGTAGAGTCTATTGGAGTGTATATTACGACTTCACCTCAAATGTGGGGTGGTGTTACTGAGAAGTTTTATTTTGTTAAAAGTAAGCATTTAAGTACTTGTTTAAATTTCTATCCTCAATTTGGTATGTGTATGAATCATAAAAAGAAATGCGATGAGGTAGGGGGGGAGAATGATGATGTTGACGTTAAAGCTATTTCTAGTATAGTTGACCGCATTTATGAAGAAAAAAATTAAGTTAGCAATTTTTGTGGATGGTGATTTCATACCCTCATACGATGGCGCTTCAAATCGTTTTCACTATCTGTCTAGATTTTTATCAAAAAATGGGATTGATCTGATTGTATTTCATGGATATAGAGGATGGTCTGATATATCTTTGATAAAAAAAGAACCATTCAAGACCTACGTATTTTCTGTAGACAATTATTACAATAATCTCGAGTTAATCGCGTCTATTCTTATTAAAGAAGGGGTTAATATTATTCAGTTTGATAACCTGGAACCTATTTTGTTGCAAGGAGTAAGGTTGGCGCAGTTAACCGGGGCTAAGTTAGTGAGTGAAATGCATTATGTTGTGAGAGATTTAGCAAAAAGACTCGGAGCTGATAGTGAGAGGTTGTCCGAAATAAAAGATATAGAGGAAGAAGTTGGAAAATCAATCGATCACTTAATTTGTTTAAGTGAACAGGATAAGCCTTTATTGGTTGAATATATGAACCAAGATCGAAGCGGGGTTTCGGTTGTCCCAAGCGGTGTTGATTGTGAGGAAATTCAATACTTTGGACCTGACATTGAAGCTAGAAATATTATATTTTTGGGTAATTTGTATTTTAAACCGAATGAGGATGCTGTGAGGGTTATTAAAGAAAAAATATACCCAAAATTAAAAGACTTTGGGTTTACATTTACAATTGGGGGAGATTGCCCGCTGTCACTTAGAAGCGAACTATCTGATGATAAATTTACCTTTACAGGAACTATTCCAGATCTTAATGATTTATTTAAAAATGCTACATATGCTTTAGCTCCAATCTCTGAAGGAACAGGGATGCGTATTAAGCTATTAAATTACTTAGCTGCTGGAATTCCCGTGGTAACTACTTCTACTGCAACAGATGGATTTCCTCAAAAACAGGTTTTAATAATTGAAGATGATTACTCTAAGTATGCAGATATAATTTTAAAACAAATTAATGAAAAAGAAGAGCTGAAAAAATTATCAGGTGCAGGATACGATGTGATTAAAGAGTCCTATGATTGGAATGTAATTGCAAAGAAAGCGATAAATGTTTATCAAAAGATACTCGGACAAGAGTTTGTTGGGAAAGCATCAAGTGGAAATATATTAAAGACGAAAGAGCCCGTTTGGCTACAAGAGGCTATTACAAAGGATAGATTTAAGTTAATACAAAATCTGGACTTACCAAAAGAGTTTTCATATTGTGTTATAGAAAATAGTACTGTCTATCCGTTCTTGATAGAAGATATTATAGCTTTGGAAGGGATGGCTGGTGCTGGTAAGACTACTTTTATTGATAATTACGTTAGAAATACAAGTATAAAATTTTTACCGCAGCTTGAAATCAAAAATGAAAGAGTTTTATCAAAGGATGATTTGCAGACCTCTAAAGTTTTTTTGATGAATGAAAAAGAAAAAAGTTTGTTACTAGATAAATTATCAGTAAATAATAAAAATATTCTGGTTGATCGAACCTTTTTGACGACACTTGCTTATTGTTACGCAAGATCTAAAAAACATAAAAATAACGAGTATGAGAAGTTATTAAATTTTTATGAAGAAAATAAAAGTAATATAACATTCCCAACAAAGTTAATTTTGTTAGATGTGAAAAGTGAAGAAAGCATAAAAAGAAGAAGTAAATATATTAATAATCCAAGTTACTCAAATTGGTTTGATGGTGAGTTTCTAGATTATATGCGCGAGTTTTATAAAAAAGAATTGCAGAAGTTTATTAAAATCAAGACATTTAGTTTAGACACGTCCAATATGACCACGAATGAAGTCGAGGATGAATTAAAAGGCATAATATGAAAGATATAAGTGTAATTATTCCAACTCATGCATATAAAAATCGAGATGTTAATCTTGGTATTCTCATTAGTTCTCTTTTGAAGAAAGAGAATATAGAGTACATAGGAGAAATATTAATAATCGATAATGGATGCACCTTATCCGGTAAGCCTTTTATGGAAAACAGGTCCGTTATAAAGGTTATACAAGAGCCAAAGATCGGCCTAAATAATGCTAGAAATTGTGGCATTAGCAATGCCAGGGAGTATGTTGTAGCTTTTTTGGACGATGATGTAATTGTTACAAAAAAATGGGCTGAAAACCTTTCTAAGGACCACAAAACAAAGGGGGTGCTTTGTGTGGGAGGTCAAGTGGTATTGCAAAAAAATATCAAATTACCGTATTGGATGTCGAAATACTTTACTAGATTTTTGTTTCCTCCAAGTTTTCCAGATGATTCGGGACCGCTAAAGCCGCCATATTATCTAATTGGTGCGAATATGTCATTTAAGAAGGATGTATTTAATAAATTTGGTTTTTTCGACTCCGAACTTGATCGTAAAGGTAGTAACTTGTTATCAAACGGGGATACAGAATTTATTATTAGAATGCCTAAAGAATCCGTTTGGTATTCTAAGGATGCAAAGGTTTGCGGAGTTATAAAAACTGAAAGGTTTACCAGGATGTTTATGATACGAAGGTTATTTTGGCAAGGAATTTCAGACTACTTAATGGTGAGTAGTAATGGTGTTTCAAATTTTTACGATAAAGATGAAATATTTATAAGTATACGTTTTATGAAAATATTTATAAGTAAATTACTGACGTTAAAGTTTTTTGAATGTTTCTGTGGTTTAGTAAGAATATTAGGATATTATTTTGGGTTTATCTATAAAAAAAGAGGGGGACAGAATGTTACTTCTGTCCCCCTTGAATGATTCGGAGGATCTGATCTACAGCTTCTTGGGGTTCATCACAGGAGTTATCAATCTGGTGTTTGATGTGTTTTTTGAATTCAACCAAACACTGTCTCTCCATTCCTTGCCTCAGGTTGAATTTCTCCATGTCTTTGATGGGTCCACGAGCGCGAAGTCGTTGTAGACGTTTTTCTTCATCGCAAACCAAGAGAAACACATAGTCCGGCTTACGATATAGATGTTGAAAATTATCCTTTACATCCAAACCATATACAGTGTGGTAGCATATGGTTGACCAGACGTACTTGTCACACGCAACACTTTGAGTTTTCAAAAGATGTTCGATTTCCCATGAGGCATGAGCCACTGATGAGAGATAGAACAAAAATCGAGAATTCAAAGCGAGTTTGCGATCCGCCTCTTCCCGCATTTTGTTGAAAGGTGCGGGAGGGGTTGAGTACCATCTTGCTGGCATTTGATGAGCAAGTTTCTTGGAAATCTCAGTTTTGCCACTGCCTGAGATGCCTTCAATGGCAACAAAAATTCCTTGGGCATGCTGTGTCACGATTGACCTCCTTTCTTGTTAGCGTTCTATTGAGAATAGTAAAGTAATTATTTAAATATGTCAAGTCTTTTGTTAAAAATAGGATTCAAGTTCTTGGGTTAGTTTATACAAAGTATGTTTTCCTTTCAAACCATCGCAGTGGTCTAAGAATTCTCTAATACTAGCCACATACTTATCATTATTAGAAAACTTTGGAAATAGATGTTGTTCTTTTCTTTCATATATCTTAATGAAGTTTCTCATGTGTGAAGTAAAATCTGCCATCTTAATTAATTTAGCACCGTTCGAGATAGTTTTAATTTTTTCGTAGTATTCTATTTTTTGTTGATCATTATAATTTTTAGGATGAGATACCTCTTGTACTATGTTAGCTATTTCTTTTGAAAATACTGATGAAATCTCCTCGTAAGTGGTCGACGTGTCTTCTAAGGTGTCATGTAAAAGCCCGGCGATTAATGTTGTTTCATCATGAACATCAAATTCATCTTGTAAGATATGAAATACATCTAAAAAATGATTCTTCTTTTTAATCTCTTCAAACTTTTTAGTAGCAAATTCTTTCGCGAGCTCTATTTTTGTATTTTTCATACCCGATGTCATTACTTGTATTTTAACTTTATTTATATATTGTATAGACATGGAAGGAATAGTAAACATATATAGAAAGAATACTACAAACACGGGGGATAAGTTCTCTACCCCTACAAAGTATGTTGACTTCTTAAAAGATGTAAAAACTCTTGATTTTACTGAATTGTCTCAAGATGAATTACATTCTGAACTGGAGAATAAGATTGTTATTTTCGGTGGAGGTGGTTTTATAGAACAAGAATACTTTGAAGATTATATGAAGGTTTTAATAGGATCAAAAACCAAGCTGCTTATTGGTTGGGGTGTTGGACATAACATTCATGGTTTTTCTGATGTTTTATATAAATCATATGATTATAATAATTCATTTGATTTATTAGGTGTTAGAGATAGTGTCCCGGGATTAAACTGGGTGCCTTGTTCAAGCTGTTTACATCCTATTTTCGATAGTGAACATCAGGTTAAAAAAGAAATAGTTATTTACGAGCATAAAAATTTTCCACTTAGAGGAGTAGATTTAAATGTCCCTAAAATGAAAAACAGTGATTCATTTGAGGAAATTATTAAGTTTTTAGGTAGTTCAGAACTAGTGATAACTAATAGTTACCATGGTGCTTACTGGGCTACTTTATTAGGCAGGCGGGTGATTGTTATGCAGCCCTTTTCTTCTAAATTTTTTAGTTTTAAACATCCGCTAGTTGTTGCAAATAAATTTGATGTAAAAGATATAAAAAATGTTCCTATGTATCCTGATGCACTTAAAGAATGTAGAGAGGCTAATTTTGTTTTTTCAAGAAAAGTTGAAATGCTGATTAAAGATAACTCAAAGTAGACTGGATGAAAATAATAACACTTAATATTTGGGGTGGACGAGTTGGAGAAGACTTGTTGGTTTTTTTAAAAAAACATAAAGACAGCACAGACGTGTTCTGTTTACAGGAGGTTTGGTCGCAACCTTATTTTGACGGTCATTCCTATGGTGGTCAGTCTATAGAAAATCAGCCAATTATGGTTGATGGTATGCAAAAAATATCACAACTAATGACCGAGTTTAATTGTTTTTTTAGACCCCATTTAAAGGACGCTTATGGATTAATGACTTTAGTTAAGAGAGGTCTGGAGGTTTTAAATGAGGGAGATATTTTTGTATACAAGGACAAAGACAGTGTGCCTTTACATATCAAAGATAATCATGCAAGAAATTTACAGTATCTAAATATAAACTTTAATGGTAAACATTACACTGTTTTGAACTTTCACGGATTATGGAATGAGAGCGGTAAAATTGATTCGAGAGACAGGTTGATTCAATCAAAAAAAGTATCTGAGTTTATTGCTAGTAGATTTAAAAACAATGTAATTTTATGTGGCGACTTTAACCTATTACCTAATACCGAGAGTATGGCGATTATTGAAAATTCTGGTTTACGTAATCTTGTGAAGGAATATAAGGTCGAGACCACGAGAAGTATTCTTTATAAAAAACCAGAGAAACACGCTGACTATATTTTAGTGTCAAATAATCTCAAAGAAAAGCATTTTGAAGTATTCAACGAAGTTGTTTCAGATCATTTGCCACTTTGCGTTGTGGTTTAGTGTAGGTAAGTCATATGTAGAAGAAATGGAGGATTCGGTCTGGGGCTGACACGGCTTCTGATGATTCTTCTCGACCGAAAGAATGTTCGAGAAGTTACCTACTTGTATCGTGGTCCAAATCGTCTGGTTCCGTAAAACGAACCAAGACTCAACCAACAGCTGAGGAGTAATCCTTAGCTGTTTTTTTATCTTGCTATTTTTCAAAGAAGTTGGTATATAATGGGGTCATGACTGATTGCATATTCTGCAAAATTATAAAAAAGGAATCACCTTCACATACGATATGGGAAGGTGATAAGTATGTGGCATTCCTTTCTATTTTTCCAAATACAGAGGGAACGACTGTAGTTATTCCAAAAGTACACCATACCAGCTATGCTTTCGATCTTCCTGACGAAGTGTTGTCTGGTCTTGTTTTGGCCACAAAAAAAGTAGCTAAGCTTCTAGATTTAAAACTTGAAGATGTCGGTCGTACAGCGATGGTCTTTGAAGGTTTTGGAGTTGATCATATTCATGCAAAATTGTTTCCAATGCATGGAACTGCGGATATGAAGAAGTGGAAGCCGATAGAATCTAAGGTGGATAAATATTTTGATACGTACGAAGGTTATATTTCGTCACATGACTATAAACGTGCTGATGATGAACAACTTAAGAATTTGGCAAAGAAGATTAGAGAGTAATGATTTTACAAAAAGAAGGTGAAAAAATGGAACTTATTCTCAAGTGTGATTTGGTCGTGTCTAAACAATCTGTAGAAGAGGGAGCTGAAAGCTTGGGCGTGTCTTGGACCAATCCCCGAGTAAACGATAAAGAGTATCCTTTTTTAGATTTTTTCTCTGGAAAGTGGAGTGTTGAGGTGCTACGTCTTCAAAAAAAGATGAAATTTGAGGATATTGTGCGTCGCATCAAACAGGACGGATGGCAGCCTGCTTCCATACACCATCTTCTTTCACTCCTTAACTCAAAAGATGGTCGAGGTCTGTCAGGTTCTTTTATGGCTCCAGGTTCTATGTGTACCGATGATTTCGAGTGTCTGGGATGTGTTGTACTTACCATTGACGATGAAGACAAGAAGCTAGGGCTTGGTAACTGGAGAGGTTCAAAAATAGGTGGGTATGATGTGGTAAGAGTTAAGCGGCAATAAGGCGCTTCTTCGGACGGTGTCTACTCTTGTGACCTGGATTACGTGAGTAATTCAGGTCATTTTTTTAAAAAATAGTTAATTTCTAAAACATAGAAAGAGAGGGTTTTTGAGGGAGAGGGTTGAGGAAATTTAGATAATATTTAGAAAAGAAAGTACTTTTTGAGGAAATGTTATGAGAAAATGTCTGGTTTTTTCTTCCTCATGTTCTAGGTAAGAATAAAAACCTTTTTTATTTAGTTTTCTGTCAGCATCTGCGTCAAAGGCGTAGTAGTCACAAAAGAGTTCTTCACCTTTTTGTATATCACGAGCAGCAATTTCCACACCCTCTATCTCTCCATCCTCCTTGTCTTGAATCACATTCGGACTTTTTGAGTGGTTGATAAAACGTTCATTATCACCACAAAGAATGAAATGCTTCGTGTTTTTATCGAAGTAGCAATAGTTTAAAAATTGTCGTCGGGATGCCTCTGACATTCGAAGAAGGTCATCTTTAGGAATAACTAAGTCGTATCCAGGACAGAATCTCCAAACAACAGTACCTTCAGGGATAAATTCAGCTGCAAAAAGACCAAGGCCTGCTTTGGGTATTGTACTTGGTTTAAGGGAGGTGTGTACCATCAACATGTTTTTTATTGTAACAAAAGGGCGTTTGAATACAATGAAGTATTGCTATATTGACTTTACTTATATAAATGTTATAATTAATACAGACAACTTAAAAATTTCAAATCAAGGAGATTTTGCGTGGAAAGTATCACTATTGCATTGGCAATCTGTGCAAGTCTTGTACAGCTTGTAGGGTATTGGATTTACAACAAGGAAGTTTTTGCTGGGAGGATTAAACCCAATGTTTCAAGTTGGTTTTTGTGGGGGCTTGGAAGTGCTCTGAGTGCATGGTCGTACATTGAACTGTCTGAGGACTGGGTGAAGTCTCTCTTGCCAGTAACCTGCGCAATTGTGTGTATTCTCACATTTTTATTTGCGCTGTTGCGAGGGAGTTATGAGAAGCCGGACAAGTATGACTTGTCTATCTGCGTTCTCGACGTTCTCGTGATTGGTTTCTGGTTTTTGACAGAGTCAGACGAATACACGAATTTGTTATTCCAGTTTGACGTCGTTCTTTCGTTTATCCCTATTATTCGGGGTACGTGGAAGAAGCCGGGAGACGAAAAAGCACTGCCGTGGATGATTTGGAGTTTTGCATACGTGCTCTTTCTAGTGACTGTTTTGTTGCGATATGAGAAGTGGTGGGATCTAATGTATCCTATTAACTATCTTGTGCTGCACATAGCGGTCGTATTCATTGTGGTGCGTTCAAGACTTCGAAAGTCGTTGTGACTCAAAAACGTTAGTCGTTCATACGGCTAGCGTTTTTTTATTAACATAACCTTTACTATAAAAAATATATGTGGTATGTTTTTAATATATGAATATCGAGGTTAATTATTGGTATCTTCAAGAATACATGGCAGTCCGCCGTGTACTAACTCATGTTCATGAGGGGGTGAATATTTTTAATAAGAAAAGAGAATAAAAAACCGTTGAGATAGTTGTCTCAACGGTTTTTTATTTAAGTGTGGTTTTATGAAAAAAGATCTATATTTTTCTAAAAGCAAAATAGACGGTAGGGGCGTTTTTACAAAACAACCTTTTACAAAAGGTCAGACTATTTTTATTTTGAAAGGGGATCGTCATGTTAAAAAGAATATTACGAAAAAAGATGTCTTTGATAATCCAAATTGGGTGGGTATTGATAAAGACACATGGGTTGATCCTAGGGGTTTTTTTCAATATATAAATCATTCTTGTGATCCAAATATGGGGATAAGAGGCAAGGTAACTTTTGTTGCTTTAAAAAAAATTACTAAAGGAGAAGAACTTACGTTTGATTATTCTCTAACAGAAGTAGATCCTTTGTGGTGTCTTAAGGATAGTTGTAGGTGTGGTTCTAGAAAGTGCAGAAGAAAAATTAAATCTATTCAGTACCTACCTACCACTGTATATCAGTCCTATCTTCCATTTGTCCCCAAATTTTTTCAAAGAGTGTATAATAAAAAAATAAGTAAAAATGGATAATAAATCAAAAGTACTAATTATTGTTTTTGCATTAATAGTAACGGCTTCTGTTGTTATAACTTTTTATCGATATATCGTTCTTAAAGATATTAATTACTATGTTGATGAGGAGGCTTTTCAGGAGTCATTGTTAGAAGAATAATATTTTATGGAGAGATCAATACAAGAATATGTACAAATTTGCGAATGGGGTTCTACTCATCTTTTTATTTTTTCGGATAACGTATTTGGACCTCTGATCTATTACTCGCACCTGCTCCCTTTGTTGGTCTCGTTGTTGTTTGCACTATTTGTTTTTTTTAATAATAAGAAATTACTAGCCTCACGTTGGCTATTGGTAACAGCTGTATTATTAGCAGTATGGCTTTTTTCAGACTTGGTATTGTGGGCAACAGAAAAGCCTGAATATACGATGTTTTTTTGGTCGTTGGTCAATATGATTGAGCCAATGATCTATGCAGCTGCTTTGTTTTTTGTGTACGCTCTTGTTGATGGTAAAGATATTTCTTTTAAGAAAAAAATAGTAATTTTTTCTTTACTACTCCCCACTGTTATATTGGCACCTACTCGTTTTAATCTTTCTATTTACGATCTATCAAATTGTTGGCGAGAAGCTATAGAGGGAGGGTTACCTTATTACAGTTACGCTGTTGAATTATTGTTATCGATATGGATTTTTGTTTATGGATTAAAAAGATTTTTTGAAAAAAAAGGAACCCGAGAGAAGTTGAGGGTGCTGCTGATTACTGCTGGTACGGTATTCTTCCTTCTTTCATTCGCTATGGGTAACGTAATCGGTAGTTTGCTTGTTGATTGGATAATTGGTCAGTATGGATTGTTTGGAATTCCAGTTTTTATTGCAGTGCTCTCGTTTCTCACTGTTAGGTACCATGCTTTCAACGTTAAGGTTATTTCTACCCAAATTCTTGTATCTGCTATTTGGATACTAACGGCTGCCGTCTTGTTCCTTAGAGATATCTCTTCTGTTCGTATTATTGTAACGGCTACGTTAATATTATTCTCATTCCTTGGAATTGCCCTCATTAGAAGTGTGAAACGTGAAGTTGAGCAAAGAGAAAAGATTGAGAAACTCGCAATCGACCTGAAAAAAACAAACGTAGAACTCGAAGAGGCATACAAGTTACAAACAGAGTTTCTTTCATTTGCTAGTCACCAGATTAAGAATCCATTGAGCGGTATTAAGGGCTATGCCTCCCTTCTTATAGAAGGAGACTACGGTGAGCTTAAGGCTGAGGTGAAGGATGCTGTGCGTGTGATCTTCACTAGCGCTCAGAGTTTGGTTGAAACAGTTCAGCAATTTCTTGATTCTACAAAGATTGAACAAGGAGGAATGAAGTATGATTTACAAACTCTTGATCTAAAGGGTGCGGTAAAAGATGTTGTTGAGTCATTACTGCCAACAGCAAAAGAAAAGGGTATTGAGTTGAATGTCGAAATAAATGAAGCTGAGGAGTATAAGATAAAGGCAGATAGAGTAAAGGTTCGTCAAGTGATTCTTAATATTACTGATAATGCTATTAAATACACACCAAAGGGTAGTGTGAACGTAAGTCTTGTGAATAAGCCTGGTAAAGTCCTCTTTGCCATTAAGGATACTGGAGTTGGTATTGAAAAGGCTGAGATTGCTAAATTGTTTGCGAAGTTTGCTCGAGCAACAGGAGCTGAGAAAGTAAATGTGAGTGGATCTGGTCTTGGAATGTATCTTGCTAAGAAAATTGTAACAGGCCATGGTGGACGTATTTGGGTAGAGTCAGAAGGAAAAGGAAAGGGAAGTCAGTTTTATGTGGAGTTTGATCGGGTGTAAATTTCACCGGCCTCGGCCTATACTTAGTTGCTAAGAGTTAAATAATATTGTATTCTTGTAGTGGATCATTTTTTATCCGAGGAGTTTCGGGTAAGTGATGTTTTTTGTTAAGGAGATGTTATGTCTGTGGCCAGCTCTGTTACACCACCAACAATGGTAAGGAAGGGTGCTGATTCCTCGTTTTCAGCACATAAAGTAAGGCTTTCTGTCGAAGAGGCCTATGCGATTTTGGAAGAGTGGGATATGTCCGCCGTGCGTACGTATCTCATGAATCACGACGGCATTTCGGAACAGAAGGCACTGAACATGGAACGTGAGTACAAGCGTTTCATTGCATTGTCGCTTCTGGTTGAGTCGGGACTTAATGTCCCTATTTCTGCAGGTGTCGATCCTTTTTGGCATACGCACATCATCTTTACCCACGATTACACAGCAATGTGTCTTGCGTTGGGTGGGCACTACATTCACCATGTACCTGCGGTGTCGGATGAAGAGCGTGCACGACTCTGTTCCGCTTACGGTTCAAACACGTTGGCGCTTTACCGGTCATATTTTGGGGAACCTGATCCAGAATTTTGGCCGGAAAATGCTCAGATCTGCATTGTTTGCTGTGATCGGGACCGAACGCCAGACCATGGTAAGGTGCTGGTCATCTGAGCTCTGTGTTGTTGTTTTTGTGAATGGGGTCAGCTGCGGTTGGCCCCATTTTTATTTAAAAAATCATTATTATGTATTTTTCAAAAATATTTAAAATTAAGGAAGGAAAATTAGAAAAGTTTAAAAGCTGGCTTCATAGCCTTGAGACGGATAGACGTGAGGAAGCACTAAAAACATTTGAATATGAGAATATTACTCGGGAGGTTTTTGCAATTTTCAAAGGAAAAGATTCTAATCATTATGTAATTGGACTTAATGAAATTAGTGATGGAGAGCCAAAAGCTGGAGATCCAAATGTAAAGATTAATCAGGAGCATGGAGTGATAAAAAAAGAGTGTTTGGAGCCTTTTTCTGATAACGGAGAAGTTATCCTTGATTTAAGAAGGCAGTAAGAGGGTACGGAGGGTGTTTTTTCGGGGTACTAATTGTAAAGTACAATAACTATGCAAAACATAAAGGAGAATAAACGAATATTTTTATCAGGGGGAGGTGACGAGAAGCAGTCATTTTCTCTCGACGAGTTGTTTTTCAGGACATTCCCCAAAAAAGGAAGTTTTTTATATATACCCATAGCGCTCCGCGGACACAAGCTGTATTCTACCGCTCATTTGTGGATGAGGAATATTACCGAGCTTCATGAGAGAACGGATGTTCAATTCGAAACGGTAGATGACCCATCAAAATATACTTTCAAGGACCTTAAAGAATTTAATGGGATCTATATTGGGGGTGGCAATACGTGGAGCCTTATACAGGAGCTTAAAGCTTCTGGATTTGCCGATATTTTAATTCAATACATTGAGGCTGGTGGACAAGTGTACGGAGGTAGTGCTGGTGCAATCATTATGGGGAAAAGAATTGATACTCATGATGATGAGAACAAGATAGGTCTGGAAGACGTATCGGGATTTAACCTTCTTAATAATTTTTCGGTAGCATGTCACTTTAGGGACGAGCAAAATGAACGATTTAGAACGTGGGCCATTGATAATAATTCGCCGATAATTTGTTTACCAGAAGAGACAGGTTTAGTCATAGAGGAAGGTATTGCCTTATGTGTAGGCACTAAGTTGTGCGCTATTTATTTTGCTGACGGTACAAAAAGAGAGATTGACCTTGAAGAATCTTTTGATCTTTTTGAGTAAAGATAATAAAAATGGGGTATAGGCGAATTATCTCAAGAGAGGTGAATTAAAAAAAGGGGGGGTATCTACCTGTTTTTAAAAACAATGAAAAAAAATCTAATACTTTCATATAAAAAATATCGAAAGATTAATCACAGGATCCCTTATACTTTTCATATAAAAAATAAAGGACAGCACATTTTTTACTTTGGTAGTAGGCATACATACGATATTCAGGATAAACAATTTAAAAAGATTGATATATTTTGGAAGTCTTTTTTAAAAAAAACTAGTAAGGAGGACTGTATTGTACTTGTGGAGGGTGGGGTAAGAAAAAATTCGTCAACTAAAAATGAAGCTATTCGAGATGGTGGGGAAATGCAGTATGTTACCTATTTAGCACGCAAGGAAAAAATTGATGTTGTGTCTCCTGAGCCAGTTGGGTATCGTTATGAAGAACTTTTAAAAAAGTTTTCGAGGCAAGAGATTGCTTACTATGATTTTGCCTTGATCTGTTATCAGTGGAATAGGATGCAAGAGAAACCAGATTTTAAAAGGTATGCATCTCAATTTTTAGAAGCTGATAAAAGAAATAGTGGTTGGGACAACTTTGATTTTTCTTTAGAGCATATGCAAAAAATTCACAAGAGTATTTTTTTAACTACTTTTGATGAAAATGATGCTAAATTTTTACAGGAAGCTTTAGACCCAATTAGTAACAAGAGTGTGATGAATAAAATATCTCTTGCTGAGGAAGGTTTGCGAGATGTATATATTGCTCAGGAGATTGAGCGGATCTGGAAGCTGGGTAAAAATATATTTGTAATCTATGGTTCGAGTCATGCCGTGACTCAGGAAGCTGCTATCCGTGACTTTGTTGAGAAAAAGTAAATGTGAGTGGATCTGGTCTTGGAATGTATCTTGCTAAGAAAATTGTAACAGGCCATGGTGGACGTATTTGGGTAGAGTCAGAAGGAAAAGGAAAGGGAAGTCAGTTTTATGTAGAGTTTGATCGGGTGAATTAAAAAGAGTTAAGTAGCGACAGTTCTTGTTGAAGCTAGGTACAACTTTCTTGACATGATGTGATACCGGTGTAACCTGACCTCAGGTTTGTTGACAGGTGTTCTGTTGACATTGTTCTTGTAGTTCCTTGATGAAAGGATCGCGTCATGAAAGATGTATCTGGTCGTGTGGACAAAATCGGCTGCTCAGTCGGTCGCTTCCCGGTTGTTGGTCCAAAGCACACTGCTTCGGCTAGCACTCGCAACAAGGGTGGAGGCGAGGCTGGTGGCGGAACTCCTGACGGTGAAGGTGGCAGCGGCAGCGGTGAAGGTGGCAGCAACAAGTAACGTCGTGCGTTACTATGTCTCACTCGCAAGGTCCGGTGAGCAATTTGCTCATCGGACCTTTATCACTTTTGGAACTATAAGGATTTTAGGATGAACAGTTCATTGCAGTTTATTTTGGGTTCGTTTCAGGTTGTTGACTTCATCGCGCGCTATTATCAGAAGAGAGCGCTCCACATTGGTGGTGAAAAGAGCAAGTTTGAAAATTTGTTCGGTTGGGATGATCTGAACAGGGTATTGAATGCTTCGCCCCAACCACATTCTGGTATGAAGATGGCTCATGAGGGTAGACAGTTCTGGCCGAATGACGCCACTTCGCTGATAGAGGAAGTACAAAAGGGATCAACATTGATTCTTGAAGACCTTGACCGATACCATCTCGGGTTGGGAGCCTTTCTCGGACGTTTGAGCGACGAGCTCTGTGAAGAGACTCGTTTTAATCTCTATCTTTCGCATCCTGAGACAAAAGGTTATCATAATCATTACGACACTCAGGATTTCTTTATTCTCCAACTATCGGGCTACAAAGAGTGGTGGATTTTTCCTGAGACAATTCCATCCGTGCTTTTTCACCAGAAAAAGCACGGGATAGTACCGCCTCCGAAAGAGTCTTGCTATCTTCACTGCACTCTTGGTCCTGGAGATGTTTTATATGTCCCCAGGGGGCACTGGCATTATGCAATTGCTAGGGATGAGCCATCTCTCCACCTAACCTTGGCGGTTTTTGTTAAAACAGGTATCGACTTCATGAAGTGGCTGTGTGATGAGTTGACGGAGTGTGAAAGGTTTCGCGCGTCTCTCCCGTTGTCTTTTGATCAAGTAAGCCAGGTCCAAACAGCTAATTCAAATGAGTGGCTTGGGCAGATAAAAGCTGGTCTTGCGGAGGTACTTAGCGAGCCGGGGATCTATGAAAGGTTCCAAAGGCACGGGGTAGCTATGAGTAGGAATCGGCAACCATTTCAATTTCCTAATCATTCTGTGACCACGATTGAGGCTGGTCCCAGAACTCTTTTTTTGAGGAGAATTCAACGATCATCAGTGTCCGTGGATTCATTGTCAGGGAAGGTTGAGCTTGTTTGTTCTGGCAGGCAACTTTACTTTGATGGTGAGGCCGAGCTCCTTCTTCGCTATATCTTTAGAAGCGAAGAATTTACAGGCGAAGAGCTGCTCTCTGTTTCGGGGGGATTATCGTGGAGTGCTATACAGAGTGTTCTTTTGCCGCTTATGCGAGAAGGATTCGTTAATGTCTGCGGATCCTAATCTGTACACAGGTCCCCCACATCCCTTATGTGGCGGGACCTTTTACTTTAGTAGAGCTGCTAGTGTGTACGCTCCTGTTACATACCAAGCCATCAGTAGCTTATTCTCATTGACCTTGTATGAATTTTTAACCTTTGGACTTGGATCATTAACGATATAATCATCATTTTCCTTACCGATAACAACAACATAGTGATTTGTGTTCGCATTTGGATTTGAAGACCAGACGCGCACATTTACGCATATAATGGTAGGTATTCCATTTTTTATATTTGCGTCTAGTGTGTCGAGGGTTGGAATCGACGTCGAGTAGTGTCCCCCGGACTCTGTGTATTCGATGTCTAGTTGAACTTTCTTTTTGCGAAAGTCGGATGTCTTTTCTGAACTGTTCTTTAGAACTTCAGAAAGTTTTTCTTTTTCTGATTCGTTTATGTTTTCTGTTGTCTTATCAATAACACCAGGATCGTGATGAGTAAACCATACTTCGTAGCCTCTCTTCGCCAGATAAATTGCTGCGCCTTGTATGTGTCTTTCTTCTTTATTTATCCACTCTGAAAGGTCTTGTTTTAATTTGGGTTGAGGTACTGGATCATTCCAGTAGTCCATGACCATCTTGAGTGCAGCAATAGAGCAATCAAAATCGTCAGTCTGCTGTATTAGGGGGACAAAAAGTGTATTCATATGTTGATGTTACCTCTTATGTGCAAACTGGGCAATTTTTTTAGGTATTAACTTTTGGTTTTTGAAAACAGCATGAGCTTCACCTGCATGAAAGAAAGAGCCTGTCGCCATTTTTTGTAGTTGTGCCAAATTCCAGTCGTCGAATTTCGTGTGATCTTCCAAAAAAATAATAAAGAATAGTTATTAATAGAATTTGTACTTTGGTTTAGGTAAGGAAATACACATATGGATCTGTCGTTTTAGTGTATCATGTTGGCAGTTGATCGGTCATAACTTCACGATCAGGGAGGTATTATAGGCCATGGTGGACGTATTTGGGTAGAATCAGAAGGAAAAGGAAAGGGAAGAATGAGGTGTATTCATACAGATTGAAGGTGTAATTTGTATAGAAAGATCTGTTTGAAGTATTTTGTTAATATAAATCATATGATCATTAGAAACTTTCAAGAAAGTGACCAGAAATCTGTTGAGGAAATTATTGCTTTGTACTGGACAGACCCAGAATTTTTGGAGGAAGTTTCGGGAAAAATGCGGTCGTGTGGTAAAGAGATAGCTCGAAAAGGTTATGGATTTATCGTGGCAGAAGAGCGTGGTGAGATTGTAGGAATTTCTGGTTTTAAAGAACTGGATGATTACTTGAAGCCGTACGCGACAACAGACAAGCCTGTTGAATTTTATATTCTTGCAGTAAAACAAAAGAGAAAAGGGGTTGGGGAAAAACTAAAGCAAAAACAAATTGAAGAGGTGCAGAAACTTGGTTTTAGTGAGATTCTTTTATACAGTCCGAACTCTCATAAAGAATCGTGGCATTTTCATGACAGATTAGGTTTTAAGAGGGCGGGAGAGGTGACTCCGCCGGACGATGGCGCTGGGCAAGTGTGGCGAAAAGTTTTATAGGTATATAGAATTAAAAATATGTATATTCCAAAAGTTACCATTGTGGAGGTTAAAACGACGTATATTTATATAAAAAATATTCTTAAATGGACAGAAAGTGATCCTGAGATAAAAAAAATAAGAGAGATACCTTTTGAGGAGCTGGTTGTAAGTATGGATAATTTGATGGATGGTTTCAGATTGGTATTTGATAAAAATCAAGCTTTCATATTAAAGCGAATTTCTGAAATCTCTGGTTATTCGTGGTCAGCAGAACAGCCTGTCATACAAGTGTACCCGACTCCTTTTTTTAGCTCCTTTTCACACCCGCTCTTTTTAAGAGTGTGTCGTGTTAATAAAGGGAAAATTATTCCAAGAAATTTCGGTAATATTTTGGGTGTTTTAATTCATGAACTTGGTCATATTAATTTTGGAGGGGCTGCGTGGGATAATAGAGACTTGAGTGAGGGTCTCTTGAACTTTATTGCTCAGTCTATTCTCGAAGAGGTAGATAGAACCTATACAAAAGAATGGTTGGATTTTTTTGAAATGATAAAAAAAGATACAAATATTAGCTTAGTTCCTAAGGCGATCAGGGATGGAGAGATCACTGTTAAGGATTTTTATTCAAAGTAAAAAATGTTTGATTATATATACAAAAAAATTTTAGCAAATAGTGAGGATATAAAAACAGTCCTAGATCTAGGGTCTCATGATGGTAGAAAGTCTAAAAATTTTAGTGATAAAGAAGTAACTCTTGTTGATGTGGATAAAGAAGTTCTTAAAAAAGCATTTTTAGACCTTCCTGATGCAAAAGTAGTAGAGAGTGATATTAGAAAGTTTGTCTATACAGAATCATACGATCTTATTTTATTAAGTAACGTCCTTCCATTTATTACAAAAGAAGAGATGCGGAAGGTTGTTGCTGACGCTTGGAATCACGTGCAATCAGGTGGTTTCCTATACATAAATCTCTTTGGTCAGAAAGATGGTTGGTGTGGGAAAACAAAACACACATTCGTTAATGAAGAATTTGCTCGAAGTATCTTGAATGAAGAACCTTTTATTTTTATCGAGGAAGAAGGTCCTGGAATGACTATGGCAGGAGAGATTAAGAAGTGGCATATTTATTATCTGGTTTATAGAAAATAATCTTATGCAATCAAAACATATAATAACGTTACTCATGGTGGTTGGAGGTGCGATTGGGGGGATATGCACCACTTCTTTGGGGAGCTAGTTCTTTTTCTTTTTCCTCAATTATATTTGGTGCCCTCGGTGCGATGGTAGGTATTTATGTAGGGTTTAAAATTTCGAGGTAACTCTTAGGATAGGGAGTGTGAGTTATTCTCTGGGTAGTGTCCCGTAAGCTACTTTAATAGTGTTGGATGGTGTTACTATTTCCACACAAATAGAACAGAATTATCTTTTGCAAAAATTACACGAGCTGTAGTGATAACATCAAGAATGGTAATTTTGTGTAAATCGTCAATCCGCTTCTCAAGTGTACAAGCGCCGTGTTCTCGTTGATATAAAAGTTCCAACGCAAGATATTCATTCATTTCTTGTGGTTTGTCCCAAAGGTATAACAGTGAATTTTCTGCTCGTTTTATGAGTTCTAAAAGCTCAGCATCTGTGAGCTCAAGGTGAGTGATAATTTTTTCAAACCTTTCAAGTACCTCATCTATCGATTTTGAACTGCATGAGATGTAAATATCAATAATATCAAAATCTGAGTAAGGAGTACGTGAGAGTGAGATGGTATAGACTAAACCTGTCTCTTGCCTAAGCTCCTTTTCAAGTTTGTAACGTACGAGGTCTTCCACAGTCCAAAGAAAATTGTCGTCTTTAGTATCTGCATGCAGGGCACAGAAAGTCCAGACAAGCGTTGAACGTTTTTCTTGTTGGTCTGAGATGATATGTTTTCTAAAACCTTTCTTTTGTAAGGCAATCGAGGGGTAGGTAATTTTTTCTTTCGCTTCGGAGTTTGTAAAGAGCTTGGAAATTTGGTTCTTTACTTTTTCTGTCGAGATATTACCCGTAACAGAAATAATCATATTCTGAGGAAAATAATATTTTTTATGATACGCCGTAATCTCAGTTTTACTCAGACGGGTAATATTTTGATGTGTCCCAAGGGGCTCAAGGAAAAGAGGTGAGTCCTTAAAAAGAAGGTCGCTTGTTTCTTTCATCGACTGCTCTTGGGTATCTGCATCGTAGTCAGAATTTTCCTCTGTGATAATCTTTTTTTCAAGTAGAATATCTTTTTCTCTAAACTGGGGATGAAGTAATGTTTGGGAAAGTATTTCAAGAGCCTTTGGTAGTTCATTCGGGTGACATTTAAGGCTGTAGAGGGTGTGCTGTCTTCTGGTGTATGCAGGAAATGTGATACCGCATTTCCTTATTTCACTTGAGAGGTCTTTATTTGTAGGGTACTTTTCCGTACCCTGGAAAAGCATGTGTTCAATAAAGTGAGAGATTCCATTGTTCTGGCTGTTTTCAAAAATTGATCCAGACCGTACATACACAGAAACATACACACCGTGAAAAAATCTCGATGAAGTGGCTATAACTGTCGGCCCATTGCTCGGGGTATATATCTCTGTTTCGCTTCTGGATTTACTCATAGAGTTTTATTTTAGCACTAAATTAAAAAGCACCGCACCTAGAAGATGCGATGCCAGAGTGTGAGGAGATACGTCTCAGCCACGATTACCTTTAGGGGTTCGGCTGTGCTCCTCTGAATTTCCATGACCCACATTTTTCTGTCGCTGTGCAGGTTTGGATTCTGCAGGCTGGCCACTCCTGCGCCCCGAGGCTCTGTTTGAAGAGGGGTTGTTCTTCTGTTGCTTCTGAACATTCGGGTTGTTCTTGCTATTTCGACCCATTACAGGTCTCCTTACGTAAGGGGAGTAATACTATTGTATTTCCACGCGGAAACACAAACGTCTATTTTTATATTACCATAGTAACTAATATCGTGTTAATTACTTGAAAAAAGAAGAATGAGGTGTATTCATACAAATTGCAGGTGTAATTTGTATAGAAAGGGGTGTTTGGAGGTACTAAAAGTCTCTTTTTATAAGGCAATGGTCTATGGAAGTGTTGACGTTGTGTATACGATGTGTATACTTTAGGTATGAGTAAGAAAACTGTACTTAATGTAAAAACTGATGAAAAGGTAAAGAATGAAGCAAAGAAAATTGCTAAGGAACTTGGAATACCTCTTTCTTTAGTGGTGAACGGGTATCTTAAGCAGTTTATTCGTGATAAAGAAATTACATTTTCAAGTACACCTCGCATGTCTAAGAAGCTTGAAAAAACAATTGCTGTAGTGCAGAAAGATGTTCAGGAAGATAAGAATATGTCACCAGTCTTTGAAAGTGGGGCAGAGATGGATGCCTGGCTTGCTAAACAAAAAAAGAATAGTTAGGATCCATTCACTTAAAGGAAGATGGAAAGGGTTTTATAGTTTTAACGTGACAGCTGACATTCGAGTTGTTTATCAATACTTAGATCAAGAAACTGTCTTGTTTGTTGATATTGATACGCATAGCAATCTTTATTCTTGATAGGGTGTCTGCTGCGTCCTGTGGAGTTAATTTGGAGGGAAATGCACCCAATCTATCCAATTCGAGGTGGCGTTTTGTATAAAAAGGGTCTTTTGGAGGTACTAAAAGTCTCTTTTTATAAGGCAAGGGTTGACTATTATT
>Ga0222691_1000018_pt1 | contig 116314 bp, 99 predicted proteins | sample AntAcemetage1237_FD_179839 | JGI IMG/M metagenome (GOLD analysis project Ga0222691, IMG submission 179839) | Saline water microbial communities from Ace Lake, Antarctica - #1237 | ecosystem: Environmental > Aquatic > Non-marine Saline and Alkaline > Saline | place: Antarctica: Ace Lake... | reverse complement strand
AAGAAAAAAACTATTGGCAGAGCAGCAGAAACTTCGTAAAATGTACTGGTTCGCAAATCAAACAACCGGAGACGGGCAGTAGTGAATTGAAACCCCGTTTTGCGACATCATCCAAAAATCACGCCGGTAGCCTGCCCACAGGTGTGCTGTGTGCTGTGTGCCGGATCGATGGATGAGTGCGGGGCAGAGAATGTCAGAGATTCCCAGATCGGCAAGGTTGGTTGCTGCCTGGGGGTGGTGACTCTGAGAGTTAGGAAGGCGGGCTGTTACTTCTGTTCGTGGATTTCGTATGCGTTGACTATGTCGCGCACAAGTTTGTGACGAACCACATCCGATTTGTCGAGATCAACAAAGCTGATTCCCTTGATGTTTTTGAGGATGGTGCGGGAATTTTCAAGGCCGGATTCCACCTCTTTGGGCAAGTCAATCTGCGTGACATCACCCGTGATGATTGCCCGTGAGTTGATGCCGAGGCGCGTCAGGCACATTTTCATCTGCTTGGTCGATGCATTCTGGGCTTCATCGAGAATGATGAAGGCGTTGTTCAGTGTCCGGCCGCGCATGTAGGCGAGTGGAACAATTTCAATGATGCTCCGTTCGGTCAGCATTTTCATCTTTTCAGAGGTCAGCATATCCTGCAGCGCGTCATAAAGGGGGCGCAGATATGGATCAATTTTCTGTGCAAGGTCACCCGGAAGGAACCCAAGGCTTTCTCCCGCCTCTACGGCCGGTCTGGCAAGGACAATGCGCTTGACGGTTTTGGCTTTCCATGCGGCAACTGCAATGGCAACGGCCGTGTAGGTTTTTCCCGTGCCGGCCGGCCCGATGGCAAAAAGAATGTCGTTGGTTTTGGCTTCAGCAACCATTCGTCGCTGCCCGTTGGTTTTGGCCCGGACAACATAATCCTTCGAGGCAACAATAACATCATCATCAAGCGGAATTCCTTCGTTGTTCTCTTTCGGGACCGGTGAAATGGCGAGGTTCACAATTGTTTTGAAGTCGTGTTCGGAAATTTCCCCGTCCCGTGTGGCCATGAGCATCATTTCACTCAAAACCTTTACAAGTAAACGGATTTCATCAGCCTTCCCCTCCATGGTGATTTCAGAACCTCGTGAGTTGATTGTGATATCGGGGAACTCCTTTTTGATCTGTTTCAGATACCTGTCGTGCGGTCCGAGAAGAATGACTGGTTCAATGCCCTGAATCTCAATGGTTTCTGTTAGCACAGGCTGTTGCTGTTAGGTGTTGGTGGGGGAGAGAATGTCACAATAGGGGTTTGATTGCATAAGGAACTGCTGAACATAGGCTTCAACTCCATCCTCAAGTGAAGTGAAAGGAGCACTATAGCCCGCATTGCGCAGTTTGAGGGTTTCGGCACTCGTATGGTACTGGTATTTGTTGCGAAGGGTTTCAGGCATTGGGATGTAGTTGATGTCGGGGTGCTTGTTGAGAGCCTGGAAAGTGGCCTCTGCAAGGTCGCGGAATGTTCGGGGAATGCCGGTGCCAGCATTGAACAGCCCAGCTGCTGTTGGGTTTTCCAGAAGCCACGCCATTATTCTGGTGCAGTCCCTTACATAAATGAAGTCGCGCTCCTGACCACCGTCCGTGTAGCCTTTACGATGCGACTTGAACAGCTTGACGGTACCGGTTGCCTGAATCTGGTTGAACGCTTTGAAGACAACGCTCGACATGTCGCCCTTATGATATTCATTGGGGCCGTAGACATTAAAGAACTTCAGGCCCGCAGCGGTTTTGAAAAGACCGTTTTGGAGAGCCCATCGGTCAAAAAGCTGCTTGGAGTACCCATACATGTTCAGGGGGCGCAGTGCGTCAATAGATTCTGTTGAGTCGCTGTATCCGTTTGTTCCGTCACCGTAGGTTGCTGCACTTGAGGCATAGATAAGGCGAACACTGCGTTTCATGCAATGCTGTGCAATCTTCTTTGAATATTCGTAATTGTTTGTGAGCAGGTGGTCGGCGTCGGTTTCAGTGGTGGAACTGTTTGCTCCCATATGGATAATTGTCGACACATCAGGAAGCGCATTGCGTTCCAAGAGACCAGGAAGGTCATCTATATGTATGAAATCCTGATATCTCAGGCCCGAAAGGTTCCTCCATTTTGCCGGCGTGGTCAGCCCAAGATCATCAACAATAATAACCTTTTCTTCGCCCTGACGGTTCAGTTCCCACAGCATGGCGCTGCCAATGAATCCAGCCCCTCCGGTAATAAGTATCATAACGAGCAGTCGGCAAAGGTTAATGGTTGGGTTCCACACGAGTCAAACCAATATAAAGCGACCTGCATAAAAACAAAAAGCCGCCAGTTAAGGGCGGCTTTCTGCTTTATGGGGAAAAATGTTATGCAGAGGCTTTCAATTGCATGTCCCGTACAAGAATCCTGCGCCCCAGAAAGAGCCAGTTTCTTATTGTATCAACAGGTCTACCAATCACTTCAGCTATCTGGTCGTGCTTCAGCCCAGAAATTTCACTAAGGAGAACTGAAAGTTTTATGTCTGCGCTCCATTCCCGGAATTTTTCCACAAGCGTAACATGTGGCTTGCACTCTTTTTCAGATATGCACAGTTCAGCCACCTGGCCGTACTGGTCAACATAGCAGGCCCTAAAAGTTTTCAGCAGCTCTGTTTCAGCGGCATTGCCGTTTACATTCACATATGTCATGTTTACTAAGTCCGCAGTCGCTTTTTCGCTGCCTGTCATCCAGTATGCAAGGCTGTATATATCATCAAGCAGATCAAGAGGTGTTTTTTTCAGGTGTGTCATCATTGCCTCCATAAGTGAGTTTAAAAGAGGATTTAATTTGTCCTCTTTTAATGTACGAAAAAAACAACCATTGTCCAGTTTTTTTTCGTGAATTCGGTGAAAAAGCTTTTTTTACAAAGTCGCTTTGACTGGGGCCGCTCGGGACGAGCATTTTTAATAACATCTGAAGGCTGTTTATGCAGAGAGATATCATGCGTTACCTGAACCCGTCGCTCCGGGAAATTGAGGCCTACAGCGTTGAGGGCGGCCAGCAGGCGGCAATCAAGCTGAACCAGAATGAAAGCCCGTTTGACCTGCCTATGTGGTTGAAGGAGGCCATTGTTGCTGAGTTTGTTCGGGAACCATGGAACCGGTACCCTGATATTCTTCCATACAGGGGAATGAAGGCCTATGCCAATTTTCTTGGCGTACCGGTTGAGGGCGTGATGATGGGGAATGGTTCCAATGAACTGCTCTATACCATTTTTCTGGCCTGCCTGGGGCCTGGAAGGAAGATTCTTGTACCCGACCCCTCTTTTTCGCTCTATGAAAAGATTGCCCTGCTTCTGCAGGCCACCATTGTGAAAGTTCCGATGAAGGTCTCACTTGATTTTGATGTAGACGCCATTCTCCGGAGGGCACAGGAAGAGGCGGTAGATTTTATCGTTCTCTCCTCTCCCAATAACCCCACAGGAAAGTCACTCACAGTTGACGAGATTCGCCGGATAGTTTCGTCGTGCGACGCGCTTGTGCTTGTGGACGAAGCCTATATTGAGTTTTCACGACAGGAATCTGCCCTTCCTCTTATTGAAGAATTTCCCAATGTGGTGGTGCTTCGAACCATGTCGAAGGCTCTTGCCCTTGCAGGCATGCGTATCGGGTTTGCCATTGGCCGGCCGCAGCTGATTGCTGAAATAGCAAAACCAAAGATTCCGTTCGCGTCAAACAGGCTTGCCGAGATTACCCTGAGGCAGGTCCTGGAAAATTATGCAATAGTTACGGACGCTGTGTCGTATATTCTTAATGCGCGTGATGCTCTGTATGGCGAACTTGTTTCTCTTCATAGGGTTGAGCCGTTTATGAGCGACACGAATTTCCTCATCATCCGCGTACCCGATGCAGGGGAGGTGTTCCGCCGGCTCAGCAGCAGGGGCATTCTCGTGAGAAATGTGTCCGGCTACCACCTGATGGAGAACTGTCTTCGTTTCAATATTGGTCTTCCGGATGAAAACAGTCGCATGCTTGAAGCCCTCTTGTCAATAGATGGTTCAATGGCGTGAAGATGTTCCGAAAACTTGAGGGCGATGCTATGGGCAGGCTGAGCATGGAAGAGTATGCGGCAGCTCCCAGGCACCCGGTGATTCTTATGCTTCATAATATCAGGAGCATGTGGAATGTAGGCTCCATGTTCAGATCGGCAGATGCGGCTGGGATTGAAAAAATTATTCTTTCGGGATATACGGCAACGCCGCCGAGAAAAGAGATAACAAAAACTGCTCTGGGTGCAGATGCCTCCATGCCGTGGGAGTATACCGAAGACGCTCGACTGACCTTGCAGGATCTGAAAAAGAGCGGGGTGAGGATATGTGGCCTTGAAATTGCCGAAGGGAGCCGTCCTTATACCGAAATGAGCACAACCGATTTTCCTGTCTGTCTTCTTGTAGGCAATGAGGTTCAAGGTATAGAAGAGAGCCTGCTCTCCGAATGTGACGATGTGCTGGAGATTCCGCAGTTTGGCACAAAGCACTCGCTGAATGTTTCCGTGGCTGCGGGGGTGGCACTTTTTGAACTGATAAGGGTTCTTCGTGACGAGAGGTAACTAATTGTTCGTTGTTCTTGTTTTCTTTTTTTTGGAGTCACTGGTTTTAATACTGTTCTTCAATGTTGCATTACAAAAAATATCAGTTGGTTGAGCCTGGTGCCCCATGGGTTGTGTTTGTCCATGGAGCTGGCGGAAGCTCTTCCATATGGTTTCTCCAGATCAAGGAATTCATTAGGCATTTCAATGTTCTACTTGTGGATTTACGGGGGCATGGGCGTTCAAAATCCATTACAGTCAGCAAAGAACAGCGGAATTACAGTTTTGAAGATATTACGCTCGACATTCTTGAAGTTCTTGACTCTCTCAAAATTGAGAAAGCCCATTTTGTAGGGGTATCGCTCGGTACCATTCTTATACGCAACATCAGTGAACTGGCCCCCCATCGGGTGAGCTCCATGGTGATGAGCGGTGCAATCATCCGTCTTAATATTCGTGCCAAAGTGCTTGTGGCGCTTGGCAATATGTTCAAGAGGGTGGTGCCATATATGTGGCTTTACAGCTTTTTTGCCTGGATTATCATGCCCCGTGAGCGGCACAGAAAATCGCGGTTGCTGTTTGTGAATGAAGCCAAGAAAGTTGCTCAGAAAGAGTTTATGCGATGGTTCCGGATGACATATGAGCTGACGCCAATGCTTAAGCTTTTTGAAGAGAAGGATACGGGCATTCCAACGCTTTACCTCATGGGGGATGAAGACCATATGTTTCTTCCTGCGGTAGAACACATCATCACCCGCCACACCAATTCGTTCCTGCAGGTTATTGGCGACTCCGGTCATGTATGCAATGTTGACCAGCCCGAAGAGTTCAATGTAAGGGCCATCCGGTTCCTTCAGGAAATATCGAAGCAGACTATTGTGGTGAGCGCCACATCGCTGAAACGCCCTGCTATTTCGCTTGCGGCCTGCTGAACAGTCGCTCTACAGGGACTTCTTCCAAAGCTATTTCACCGGCTTGTTGTAATGGTTCATGGCATGTGAAATGCCGTTCTGTGCAAAATCAAGCACCGCTTCACTGCAAGTTTCCAGAACACGATTCATCACCATTCGTTCTCCGGCACTGAATTTTCCCAGAACGAATGATGAATACCCCCCCTGCGGCTTTTCTTCATGGCCTATCCCGATTCTCAGCCGTGAGAACTCCTCACTTCCCAGCGATTCAATAATATGCTTCAGACCGTTCTGACCACCGGCTGAACCTTTGCTGCGTAGCCTCAGTGTACCGGAAGGTAGGTTCATGTCGTCGCAGATGATGAGAATGTCACTTCGGAGGGCCTTGTGAAAGTTCATTGCCGACACAACTGCATGCCCCGAAAGGTTCATGTAGGTCATGGGCTTGACGAGCATCAAATGTTCACCGCGATGGCGGATTTTTGCTGCAAGGTATTTGCCCTTACCCTTGCTGAAGGGAGTTTTAAAGGCAGTTGCAAGGGCCTCTACGGCCTCAAACCCGATGTTGTGGCGGGTATTGCTGTAATGGGCTTCAGGATTGCCCAGACCTATGATAAGTTTCATGACGGTGCAACTGAAACGGGTGCAAAAAAAAGACGGCCTCCAGATGAAGGCCGTCCAATTTTACGAAATGTGAGTGATTAATCAAAGAAGCGGTGCAATAACCAGAGCAACAACGGCTATGAGCTTCATGAGAATGTTGATGCTCGGGCCGCTGGTGTCTTTGAGCGGGTCGCCTACGGTATCTCCAACAACGGCAGCTTTATGTGTTTCGGATCCCTTTCCGTATTCAACACCGTCAAACACGATTTTGCCTTCAATGCGCTTTTTGGCGTTATCCCAGGCTCCACCAGCATTGGACTGGAAAATAGCCATCAGAACGCCCGATGAGGTTACACCGGCAAGCACACCGCCGAGCATTTCTTTGGAAATAAAGCCAACTACCACGGGAACAAGCACGCCCAGCATACCGGGAAGAATCATTTCTCTGATTGCAGCTTTGGTTGAAATGTCAACACAGTGTGCAAATTCTGCAGGAGCTGTGCCTTCGCGCAGCCCTGGAATCTCGCGAAACTGGCGGCCGACCTCATTGATCATCTCACTGGCAGCACGCCCTACAGCTCCCATGGCCATGGCGCTGAAAACAAAGGGGAGCATTGCTCCAATAAGCAGGCCCGCCATAATGATTGGCTCTGCAATGTCAAGCGACTCGATATGAGCCTGCTGGCGGAATGCTGCAAAAAGTGCAAGTGCTGTAAGGGCGGCACTGCCTATTGCAAAGCCTTTGCCGATGGCGGCAGTGGTGTTTCCAACCGCGTCAAGTTTGTCTGTGCGTTCGCGCACTTCAGGAGGAAGTCCGGCCATTTCAGCAATACCGCCAGCGTTGTCGGAAATAGGGCCGTAAGCGTCAACTGCAAGCTGAATACCGGTAACAGAGAGCATCCCTAGGGCTGCAATGGCAATTCCGTACAGGCCCGCAAAATAGTGCGAAGCAACAATAGCAGCGGCAAGCACAAGAACGGGAAGGGCAGTGGACATCATTCCTACGCCAAGCCCAGCGATGATTGTTGTTGCTGCGCCGGTAATGCTCTGGCGGGCAATTCCCATAACAGGAGGCTTGTCAGTGGAGCAGTAGTATTCGGTGATAAGGCCTATTAAGACTCCGGCTGTAAGACCAATGATAACTGCATAGAATACTTTCAACGAGGTATACTCAATACCACTAACTGTCCAGTTTGCGGGCAGAAACCAGGTGATGATGAAATAGCTGAGCACGGCCATAATAATGGATGCTCCGAACTCCCCCATGTTGAGGCCGGTCTGCGGGTTGCCGCCCTCTTTAACCTTTACAAGGAACGATCCGCCAATGGAAACCAGAATGCCTACAGCTGCCAGAATCAGCGGAAGCATGACTGCAGCAATGGGGTTCGTGAATCCCAGCTCGTTGAACATTGGAATGAATGCGGCTCCAAGAACCATTGTACCGATGATTGAGCCAACATAGCTTTCAAAAAGATCGGCTCCCATGCCGGCAACATCACCAACATTATCACCAACATTGTCGGCAATGGTTGCGGGGTTGCGGGGGTCATCTTCGGGTATTCCCTCGTAAACTTTTCCTGCAAGGTCAGCTCCTACATCGGCAGCTTTGGTGTAAATGCCTCCACCAACGCGGGCAAACAGTGCAATGGACGATGCACCAAGAGAAAAGCCGGAAATGAGGTTGATAACTTCACCCATGTCCGTGAACATGTGGCTGTAGATGATGAACAGACCCGACAGACCGATGATGCCGAGGCCGACAACCGAAAGCCCCATAACAAGGCCACCTGAAAAGGCTATGTTGAGCGCTCCTGCAAGGCCGGTTCGTGCAGCGTGCGTGGTGCGTACATTTGCTTTGGTGGCTACTTTCATGCCAAAGAATCCTGCCAGAGCAGAGCAGAAAGCGCCTACAACGAAGCTGACGGCAATCATGGGTGAAGTGCCTTCACGGCCCATGTTTGCCCATCCAAGAATGATGGCGACGGACACAACAAAAATAATGAGAACCTTGTACTCGCGTTTCAGAAAAGCAATGGCACCGTCGGCAATATGTCCGGCGATTGTTACCATTTTTTCAGTTCCCTGAGGTTGCTTATTTATCCACGACGCTGTGAATAAAGCATACAGGAGTGCAAGAACTCCACTTGCGGGAATTGCATACAAAACAAGCGTTTGATTGTCCATGGCTGTTTTTTTGTTGTAATTAGCGAAAGGTAATCTCCTGTGGCTATAACTGACGCTCGTGGCCCTAACTGACAATAACAAGGAAAATTACTATTTATCCTCCCCCCTTCAAATATGGAGTGGGGGGATATGGAGAGTGTGGCTTCAGGAGGCGTCAGTCGTCTTCAACCTCTTCCCAGCCCGTTACCATGGCTTTGATGTTTGAAGTGATGGTATGGCCTGTTGTGGTCATATAAACATGCATGATAACAAAGCCGACGAGAAGATAGGCGAGAAGGGTATGGATATAGGCTATCGGTGCAAGAAGGGCCGGGTCCATGCCGAGAGCAACAAGTTCATTGAAATAGAAATAGATGAACCCGACGATTATCTGTGCCGGAAGACCCACAAGGGTGAGCATCAGATAGGTGATGCGCTGCAGGGGGTTAAGCCTTGAAATCTCGTTTTTCTTGAATGGATGCGGCTCATTTCTGAAAATGCCGTTCATGTAGTAGCGTGCCTGCAGGAGGATTTTATCCAGCAGGTTGCCCTCTGTCAGATACTGACGGAAATCACCGGTGGTGATGTACCAGAAAAAGGCGAGGAGTATAAATGCCAGCAGTCCCATTGCAAAGTAGTTGTGCATTTGAAACGCGGCTTCATAGCCCATCAGTTTGAAGAGTCCATGGATTTCCATGCCCGAAAAGAGAAGTGCGAAGATGATCAGTGCCTGCATCCAGTGCCAGAATCTCTGAAACCTTGCATAGAGATAGACTTTTCTCATTCTCCTTCCTCCTGTTTCATTTTCTTTTGTGTTGTATATCTCATGATGCTGTGCACAATGATGCCGATAAGCGAACCGAATGTGACGATGAATCCAATAATCTCAACCAGAGGGTTCATGTCGCGTCCAGGGAGGTAGAATCCTCCAAGCGACTCAAGCCTTCCTCCATGAGAATGGCATTCAACGCAGCCCATTGCGTCCTCTTTGGGTGAAACCATGTGCGAGATTGGCCAGTACATTTCGGTTTCTACGAAACCGTATTTACCACTGTATTTCAGTTCAGCATTCTCCATACCTGCTTTAATGGCTTTATCCCATGAGAAGTCAGACCAGTATGCGCCAGACCCTTTGGGTCCGTGAAGTTTTGGCTTGACAAAGCGTTTGAGCTGAGTATCGTAAGGCTGTTTCCCGCGATGTACCTTGAAGGGCCAGATTCTTGAGAGTGTGTCGCCGGCTTTTCCGTCAGGGTGGTTTATCTGCACAATGCTGCGATCGTCGAAAGTGGTCAAGAAGGTTGTATAGTTCATCTGACCGTTGAACCAGCGGTATTCCGGATCAATATTCTTTTCCCAGCGGAATTCACCTTTCTTGGTGATGTAGGTTGGGTGACCGGTTGAATCTTTTTTGACGATCATCTTCCCTTTGTCGTCAAACTTTCCGGCTTTTGACCAGTCCCACCACATTTTTGTGGCGCGCTCTTTGGCTATCTGCGGGATATGGCAGGTTTGGCAGGCAACTTTGTCAATATGGTCGTTGAGTTTTTTGTTTGTCTTGTGCGGTGTGGTTCCGTGGCATGAACTGCAAGTTGTGGGGAAGTCGTCGGGGAGGGGATAGTCAAGCCCATGTTTGTCGAATGCGGTGGGTTCATAACGGCTACCAGGAACCTGATGCCCTTCTGTTTTGTGGCAGTCGACGCAGGTCATGTTGAGCTCACCTTTTCCGGAGGCCATGTGGATGTCGAGCGACCGGTCGGGTTTCAAGAGCGAGTTGTCGAGGTCGCCATGTTTTACCGCGTCTGCTCCGCCACCCTCAAAATGGCAGCTTCCACAGTTGTGCCTGTCGGGGTTCTGAACATGCCGGGCTATATGAGAGAGGTCAACTTTTTTGTAAGTCTTTTTTTCCTGGACAGTTGTTTGATATGCAGGGTGGCCTGCGCCTGCGGGAAGTTTTTTATAGGTACCTGTGCCGTCATGGCAAATAAGGCAGTCCACATTTTCCTGACTGGCGAAATCGAATTTTTTGTCTTTCCATCCATACCCGATATGGCACGAAGTGCATCGGGGCTCATTACCCTCAACTGAAATGCAGAAGTTGTTGACAACATGCTGTTTCCCGAGCACCTTTCCGTCTTTCATAGGCACTTCCCATGTCCAGTGTTTGGTCCGGTGAATCTGGCTGGATGCTTCTGTGTGGCATTCAAGGCAAGCTTTTGTTACTTCTGGTCCATTTTTGAAGTTCCTTTTGAGCTGCGGGAATTTTGTGTGGTCCGCCGTTGATTTTGTGATCTTGTCAACCGGATGGTGATACACTTCTGCTGTAACCGTGGAAGTGATAAACAGGGAGAGGAGAACCGGAACGAACCGGGTCATCAGCAGTTTATGCATTATTGATTATTTTGGGGTACTGACAGAAATTTTATGATCCAATAAAGCAATGTACGCATATCTTTTGGATATATAACAACATAACAATTGTTTACTGCCGTTGTCCGGCGACCTGAAACCATTGTTTCAGGGGTCGGTACGCACTTTGAGTAGCAGGGGAAGATGGTCGGAAAATCCTCCGCTGTATTGCCCGCTTTCATATGTTCGCCATGGGTATTTGCTGTTCTTTCTGAACATGGGGGAAATTGAGAAACAGCTGAATGGTTCGTCGTCAAGGCGCAGCCCTCTATTTTCAAGCATCCCGACGGAAACAAGCATCTGGTCTATCTGTTCCCAGTGCCCCCGGTAACGGTAGCTTCCCTCGTCTTCATGGCCATTCCAGCAGTTGTATAGATATTTAGTTGGTTTGCGGAGCACATGCTGTCTGTTGAAGGACGAACCGAGTGTCTTCTTCAGTGACCGGTCACCGGGTTCATCGTTGAAGTCGCCCATTATAATTATATCAGCCTGTGGATTGCTGTGCAGAAGACTGTCGGTTATTGCCCGGGCAACGGTTGCAGCGGCAATGCGTTTCTTTTCAGTCCAACGGGTATCGAATGCGCGGGATGGCCAATGGTTGAGCAGCAGGTGAAGCTGGTGTTCGTCTACCTTAAAACCCGCAACAACAATATCTCTTGTCGGTCGCCCCTCAAGAGGAACACGGTATGCCTTCATCCCTGTGGGAATAAGTGTTTTCGGGTTGTATGCAAGGGCAACATCAATTCCGCGGATGTCGGGCGAGTTGTGATGGATGGTTTGGTAGTCGACCTGGCGGACTCTGTCCATGGTTGCCTTCAGAACGGCATTATTTTCAACTTCACAGACGGCGACAATGTCTGGGAAGCGTCCGTAGGCGGGGTGCTTTTCTATTGCTGAAAGCACAAATGCTATGCGCATCTGTTTCAGCTTGAGTTTTTTTTCAGTCCAGTGCAGTTTGCCCGACGGGGTGAAGTCGCTGTCGTTCGTTGAGGGGTCGTCGTGGGTATCAAAAAGGTTTTCAAGGTTCCACCACATAATAAGGCGCTGCGCCTCCGGCGGGTTGGCTTTTAATAACAAAGGATGTGAAATAAAGAGAAGCGGCAGCAAGAATAAAAGTGAGTGTTTTTTTTGCATGCGGCCCTGCCATGGATTATTTTTTCTTTCCGATTTTGATTGTGTAACTTAATCGGGATTTTTCCGGTTATCAATTTTTTTTCATCTACTGACGAAGGGAGTCCGTATGGCCCAAAAACAAGATGTCAAGAATCGCGCTAAAGATATTCTTGAAGAGACTCTTGACAGGGAAGCGGCAATCGTTCTGGCAAGGATTTCCGAAGAGATGCAGATGATGTTTCAGGCGCATCCAGATCCTACGAGAGAGGATGTGGTTAAAATTGTGACAGCCTATTTTCTTGAAAAAGGGAAGTCAGAACCTTTTATTGAGGATTGGATTACCACCTCTGAAGAGTATGGCCGTGCGCGTGGATTGAGTAAAAAAGACCAACCTGGTGCCATGCTTTCCGATCTTGGCGTTTTCCGGTTCATGAACTTTCTCAAGGAAAAAGGGCTGACTGATGACCAGATCACCATTGTCCTTACCGGTGCGGTGCAACAGGCTGCTTCTTGACATTTCCTTCCGGTTGCCGAAGCTTCATTTTGTTTTCTCCATGCCCTTGTTTTTTTCGATAATAACAATTGACAATACCAACAGATTAGCTACCATATATAATGAATAAGACCACATTGCTTCACGAAGGCAAGGCAAAAAAAGTTTTTTTGACAGATGATGCCGATCTTGTCATTCAGGAGTTCAAGGATGACGCAACAGCATTCAATAACAAGAAGAAAGGATCCATTGCCGATAAAGGGGTTGTGAACAATGCAATTTCCTGCAGGCTTTTCACCATGCTTGAAGGGCATGGGGTACATACGCATCTTGTTGAGAAGCTGTCCGACCGCGATATGCTCTGCCGCCGGCTCGATATTATCAAGGTCGAGGTTGTTGTGCGCAACATTGCAGCCGGCTCAATGGTGAGGCGTTATGGATTTACCGAGGGAACTGTTCTTGCCAAGCCGATAGTCGAATTCTATCTCAAGGATGATGATCTTGATGATCCTCTGATGATTGCGGAACATGCAGTTGCCCTCGGGGTTGCTTCAATGGACGAGCTGGCTGTTCTTAAATCGCGGGCCGAGGCCATCAACAATGTGCTGAAAAAGTTTTTTGCCGACAGACAGCTCAAGCTTGTTGATTTCAAGCTTGAGTTCGGGCGCCATAAGGGAGAAATTCTGCTTGGTGATGAAATCAGCCCCGATACCTGCCGCTTCTGGGATCTTGATACCGATGAGAAGATGGACAAGGACCGTTTCCGGTTTGACCTAGGTGGTGTGGAAGACGCATACAGCGAGGTGCAGCGCAGAGTTCTTGATCTGGACTGAGTGATGATATTGCAAAAAAGAACAGGAATCGAGGGGTTGGGTTATGATTGAGGACGCGCTGGTCTGGCTGCAACAGGCTGACCCCTCTGCTGTTTATGGGTTTCTTTTTTTGATGGCTTTTCTTGAAAATGTTTTCCCTCCCATTCCCGGAGACCTTCCTGTAGCATTCATTGGTTCGCTGATTCACCTGAGCCCTATATCATTTGCAGGTGCACTGGTTTCAGCTTCTTTTGGGTCCACAGTCGGGTTCATGCTGCTGTTTCTTCTCAGCCGTCATTTCGGCATCAGGCTCTATGCTGAAGGCGAAACCACAGCCAGGCATTGGCTATCGAAAGGCGCATATCGCCTTTTTCCGCCATCGAATATGGTTGCATTGCGCAGGAAGTATGCCGCCCACGGTTATCTTGCCATTCTGGCAAACCGGTTTCTTTTTGGATCAAGGGCGGTAATATCCATTATGGCAGGCTTGATGCATCTGAAAGTGATGAGGGTGCTTGGTGCTGCAATGGTGAGTGCATTTGCATGGAACGCGCTACTGCTTTACGCTGGAGGGCTTCTGGGAGGAAACTGGTCGCAGATCGGCAGGTATGCGGCACTCTTTTCGCTTCCCGTAACAATGGGGGGACTTTTAATCTTGTTTCTTTCCCTCCGCCGTTATTTCAACTGGCGAAAACAACAGGAAGAGTGACTTTTTTTTGTTATTTCCACAGAGCCCTGTAACTTTACATCTTTTGTATTGTCGCTTACATCTATTCAACTGAAAGCTGCTGTAACTCCATGGCACAAGATCTAAAACGCTATCCGGCTGAAAAAAAAGGCAAGCTGCTCGAGCTTGCAACTCTTGACGACCTTAAAGTCATGGCCCGTCAGGTCCGGCGTGACATTGTCAGAATGCTTGCCCTTGCCAACTCTGGCCACACAGGCGGCTCGCTTGGTATGGCAGATATTTTTACGGCGCTCTATTTCCGCGTGCTGAACCATCGCCCGCATGACTTTCAGGACCATCATGGTCAGGACCTTCTTTATCTTTCCAACGGACACATTGCTCCCGTATGGTACAGCGTGCTGGCCCGTTCCGGATACTTTCCCGTTGAGGAGCTTGCCACACTCCGCCAGATCAACTCCTACCTGCAGGGGCATCCCACATGCGAGTCGGGGTTGCCGGGTATCAGAATAGCTAGCGGGTCTCTCGGCCAAGGCCTTTCGGTTGCTGTTGGGGCGGCCAAAGCGATGAGGATGGATGGATGTGACGGCAAAGTGTTTTGCCTGATGGGAGATGGTGAATGCCAAGAGGGCCAGATATGGGAAGCCGCCATGAGTGCTGCCCATTTCGGTCTTGGCAACATCATCGGCATTGTCGACTTTAACAATCAGCAGATTGACGGAGAGGTATCCAGCGTAATGGGTATTGAGCCTTTCGCCGATAAATGGAAATCGTTCGGCTGGAATGTTTATCATTGCGACGGTAATGATATTGAAGATTTTATTGCGACCATCGGGAAAATTAAGGCTGTGGGCTCTACCGATAGACCCTCTGTTGTGCTGGCCGTTACGGTTATGGGCAAGGGTGTGCCGTTTTTTGAGGGAACAATGCCCGACAATAGCAACTGGCACGGGAAACCCCCTTCAAAAGAAGATGCTGCAAAAGCTCTTGAGATTCTTTCAGAAACCGTTTATGGCGACTTTTAGGCAAGTATTTATAGAGTGCAAATAATCGCAGGGGCATACAGGGGAAGAAAAATAAGAACAACATCGTCGCTCGATGTTCGTCCCTGCAGCAGTCGTGTTAAAAAGTCGCTTTTCGATACCCTCACCCACAGGATTGATTTTGAGGCAGCGAAGGTCCTTGATCTGTTTGCCGGGTTCGGTTCCCTTGGTTTTGAATCACTCAGCCGTGGTGCAGCCTCTGTCACTTTTGTTGATCGTCATCCTGAATCTCTCCGCTCACTGCGAGAGACGGCCCGCGAACTTGCTTTGGAAGATCAGCTCAGCATAGTCGACGAAGATGTTCCTGAGTTTTTGTGCCGATATAGTGGCAAGGCTGATCTGGTGTTCTGCGATCCTCCCTACTCCTGGCAGGATTATAATGGGTTGATTGAGAGCATAATGAAAGACGGCTGCCTCAATGATGAGGGCTTTTTGCTTATTGAACACAGTGGCCGCCTTGATTTAACCGGATCTCCGAATTACCGGTTTCACAAAGATTACGGGATGACAAGAGTCACTTTTTTTCAGCACTGAGAAAACCCTGGCCATGAAACGGAAAGTGAAGAAGGCTATCTATCCGGGGACTTTCGACCCCTTTACCAACGGCCATCTTGATGTGCTTGAACGGGCTGTTACCCTGTTTGACGATGTGACGGTGGTCATTGCCGTCAACAGCAGCAAGCAGGCCCTGTTCAGCTTCCAGGAGCGCCGTGACATGATTCTGGAGATCACGGCCGGTCTCGAGGGCGTTCATGTTGATGTACTGCAGGACGGGCTTCTTGCCGATTATGCACGCAATGCCGGGGCAACTGCCATTATCAGGGGGGTGCGCCAGGTCAAGGATTTTGAGTATGAGTTCCAGCTGTCACTTCTCAATCGGCATCTTTATCCCGAGGCCACCACGGTCTTTCTCATGCCCAATGTCAAGTTTACCCATATTGCCTCCTCAATTATCCGGGAAGTAGGCATGCTCGGTGGTGATGTTGGTAAGTTTGTGCATCCATCGGTGCTGAAGATGCTGGAGCGGAAAAGGGCGGAAGCCGCATGTATCGGTTCATAACAGGAACGAATTCATTTCAATTGTAACAAAAATTCATATACCCTATGTCCACTCCTCTCTCTCCTGCTGACAAATACCTGACCAAGAGGGTCAAGAGCATGCAGGAATCCCAGACCATGCGTATTTCAGCCCTTGCTAACTCCATGAAGGCGGAGGGTGCTGATGTTGTGAGTCTTTCAGCAGGAGAGCCCGACTTCCCGACCCCTGACTTCGTCAACCGGGCAGGCATAGATGCTATTTCAGCAGGCTTTACCCGATACACAGCCAACTCGGGCATAATGGAATTGAAGAAGGCCATAGCGGACAAGTTCCTCCGCGATAATGCACTTGAGTTCCAGACCAACCAGATAATGGTGAGCAACGGGGGCAAGCAGACGCTTGCCAACACCTTTCTTGCGCTTTGCCAGGAAGGCGACGAGGTAATTGTTCCCGCTCCCTACTGGGTCAGTTTTCCAGAAATGGTCCGTCTTGCGGGTGCCACTCCCGTAACGGTTGAAACATCGTTGGAGCACAACTACAAAATGACCCCTGAGCAGCTGCTTGGTGCAATAACTCCAGCAACCAAAATGCTGGTGCTCAACTCGCCCTCAAATCCTTCCGGAGCGGTTTACAGCGAGGCTGAGATACGAGGCCTTATGAAGGTGCTTGAAGGGCGTGAAATATTTGTGATTTCTGACGAGATGTACGATATGATCGTGTATGGTGGAGGACGGCCGTTTTCCCCGGCACGGGTTGAATCAATGAAAGATTGGGTGATTGTAAGCAACGGAGTATCGAAAACCTACGCCATGACCGGTTGGCGAATCGGTTACCTTGCCGGACCCAAATGGATTATTGATGCCTGCGATAAAATTCAGTCGCAGACCACCTCCAACCCCAATGCCATAGCTCAGAAGGCCGCCGTTGCAGCCCTCACCGGCGACCAGAGTATTGTTGAAGAACGACGGGCGGAATTTGAGAAGCGGCGTGACTTCATGTTTCGGGAACTCAACAGCATCCCCGGCATTGAGGCTATTCTTCCTGAGGGTGCCTTTTATATTTTCCCCTCTATCAGAGGAGTGATTGGCAAAACTTTTGGCGGAAGGGTCATGAAGGATTCTGCAGATGTGGCCGAATACCTTCTCAAGGAGCATTTTGTTGCCACCGTTCCGGGCGATGCTTTCGGAGCCCCCGAGAATCTTCGGCTCTCTTATGCGGCATCGCTTACCTCTCTCCAGGAGGCGGTCAATCGCATCAGAACAGCCTTTTCATAAGGCCGCGCAGTTGATGCAGAAAGGCTCTTCAGTAGCATTGAGTGTCAATCGCAGCTGGCTCTATACCCTCTGGTTTGGATGGTATTCGCGTCGCCAGTTCAGGCGATTCTTCAACTCGGTGCGTGTTGTCATGGATCCCGAAACGCTCCGGATGGAGAGGGGAGTGCCGGTTGTTTTTTATGCCAACCATGCCTACTGGTGGGATGGTTTCTGGTCGCAGCTCTGTACGGAAAAGTATTTTCACCAGAACCTGTTCATTGCAATTGAAGAGCCTCAGCTTCGCAAGCACCGGTTCTTTACCCGTATCGGAGCATTTTCCATTCTGCGCAGTAATGCACGCAGTGCACTGCGCAGCCTTGAGTACGCAGCTGAACTGCTTCTGCAGCCATCGGGCCGTCAGAACGCCCTCTGGATTTTTCCCCAGGGGGAGCTTCACCATGTTGACTGGAGGCCACTCGGATTTTTCCGTGGCACAGCCACCCTGGTTTCACGAGTGCTGGCCAGAAGTCCTTCAATTTACCTTGTTTCAGTTGTCAGCCGGATTGAATATCTTGACGAACAGAGGCCTGAGCTTTTTCTTTCATTTAAGCAGCCTCTCAAGCTCAGCCCCGACACCTGTCCGGGCATGGATGCTCTCACAGACCTTATGGAAAGGACGACGGCGATGCATCTTGATGAACTGAAGGAGATGGTTGTAAACCGCCAGTTGCAAAAGGCGGAGACTGTTGTTATCGGAACCCCGTCTATCAACCGGCGTGTTGAAACATTGGGGCGCATAATGCGCTTTTGGAGAAGAGAGAAATGAGAAATAACATAGAGTAGAAAAGAGTATGAGTAATGTGGTCTGCAGTTGTCTTTCAGGTGACAATGCCCGTGTAAGGCTTCGTCTTTCGCAGCTTCTGCATAAGGATAGTGCGGCTCTCTATGAAGAGGCTACAGAGGAGCTGATTGGTGATATTTGTGAAGTTGAACTTCCGGGCTGTATTCGTGATTTTTTTCGCAACACCACCGGAGTTCTTTTAGAAGTGGGCCAGATGGTTATTGTTGAATCCGATGGAGGCTATGATTTCGGTGTTGTGTATGCAGCCGGCCTCATTGCCCGTAAAAAATATCTCATCAAGGGGCTCGACAGAAAAGCCGAGGAAACGCCTGCTGTTCTAAGGTTTGTAACCGAGGATGACCTAATGGGCATTGGTGAGGTTAAAAAGAAACAGGATGAAATCCGTGATGTCTGCCGCGAAAAAATTAAACGGCACGGGATTGACCTGAAGCTGGTTGATGTGGAGCTTCGTCTCGATCGCCAGAAGCTTTCCGTTTACTATACATCCCTTCACAGGGTGGATTTCAGAAACCTTGTTCGCGACCTTGCTGGGGAATTCAAGGCGCGCATTCAAATGGTGCAGATTACAACGCGTGAAGAGGCTCGCCGCGCTAATGCTTCCGGCCCATGCGGGTGTCACATCTGCTGTTCAACCTGGATGCAGAAAATTCATGCCAACCCGTTTGCAGACAAGGCTCAATATCTCGATACGGCTGGCAATGAGAACAACGCATTCAACATGACAGGGTTGTGCAACAAAACAAAATGCTGTCTCGGATTTTCCGGTAATGGGGGCGGGTTGCCGCAGATTGGCAGCCGTCTTTCCACCCCCGATGGCCCGGCAGTTGTTCATAGTGTTGACGGCGGAAGAAAGAGCGTTACCATACGCTATGAAAAAAATTCACGAAAGCGCAGTCTCTCGCTTGAACGGTTCAACACCCTGGTCACCAGAAAAAAATAAGCGTAGATTCGTCATTACCCAGTAACCGTCTTTGATTTTAAGAACCGCATGCCTCAGTTCCAGCGAACCCTCGTCACCACAGCTCTTCCTTATGCCAACGGGCCTGTTCATCTCGGTCATCTTGCCGGCGTCTACCTTCCAGCCGACCTGTTCGTGCGATTCAAGCGCCTCAAGGGAGAGGATGTCATACACATTGGGGGCTCCGATGAGCACGGGGTTCCCATTACCATTACGGCTGAAAAAGAGGGGATAACCCCCCGCGATGTTGTTGATCGTTATCATGGCATGAACCTTCAGGCCTTCACTGCGTGCGGCATCTCCTTCGACTATTATGGAAGGACCTCTTCGGAACTACACCACAAAACAGCCCAGGAATTTTTTCTTGAGATAGAGGAGAAGGGGATTTTTGCACGGAAAACCGAAAAACTCTTTTATGACGCCAGCGCCGGAAGGTTCCTTTCCGACCGGTATGTTACCGGAACCTGCCCCATCTGCGGCAGCACTGAGGCGAACGGCGACCAGTGTGAGCAGTGCGGCACCCACCTGAGCCCACTGGAACTCCTTAACCCCAAGAGTAAACTTTCCGATGCTACTCCCGAGCTTCGCGAAACCCTTCACTGGTACTTTCCGCTCGGCCGTTTTCAGAAACAGTTAGAGGCATTTGTTGCCGGTCATGAAGATGACTGGCGGGCAAATGTTCTGAACTATACCAGAACATGGCTCAGCCAGGGCCTCAAAGACCGCGCTATCACTCGTGACCTCAGTTGGGGTATAAAAGTGCCGCTCACAGATTCGGAGGCTGCGGGAAAGGTTCTCTATGTCTGGTTTGACGCGGTACTCGGCTATATTTCCTTTACCAAAGAGTGGGCTGCCCTTGCGGGCTCGCCTGACAGATGGAAGGAGTATTGGCAGAACCCCGACTCACGCGTTGTCAACTTCATTGGCAAAGACAATGTTGTTTTCCACACCATTATGCTTCCTGCCATACTCATGGCGTGGAATGAAGGCCGGAACGACTCCATCTACAATCTTGCCGACAATGTGCCGGCTTCGGAGTTCATGAACTTTGAGGGACGGAAGTTTTCCAAGTCACGGAACTACGCGGTATATCTTGGCGAATTTCTTGAGAAGTTTCCCGCTGAGGCGCTTCGCTACAGCATTGCCATGAACTATCCTGAAAACAAAGACAGCGACTTCAGCTGGACCGACTTTCAGAACCGTACCAACGGTGAACTTGCCGACACGCTGGGCAACTTCATCAAGCGCTCCGTTGATTTCACCAACTCGCGCTTTGAGGGCGTTGTGCCCCATACCTGCAGCCGTGAAGAGTGGGACAGCCTAGGCATCAACTGGTCCAACACCATCAGTCAGCTTGACGAGGCCTATGAAGGGTTCCATTTCCGTGAGGCGGTTTCAGCTGCAATGGAAATAGCCCGTGCCGCCAACCGTTTCCTCACCGGCGCCGAACCATGGAAAGCAATCAAAGAAGACCGTGACGCTGCCGCCAGAACCATGGCCCTTTCGCTCAATCTCTGCCACGCGCTCTCTATTGCCCTCTACCCGGTGCTTCCCGAAACCGCGAACCGAATTCATGCAATGCTTGGTTTTCAGGGCCCAATTGAATCCATGTTCAAAAGGGGAGTGCCGCTTTTCCAGTCTCTTTCTGAACCAGCTCTTCCCATGGGCCACCGCCTCTCGGGAGAATCTGAAATTCTCTTTACCAAAATAGATGACGCCATGATTGAACCAGAACTCCGCAACATCGAACAGCTCCTTGCTGATGCACAGGCCCGTGAAGCTGGAGCAACAGCAGAGAAGATGGAGTTCAAGCCGGTGATTGAATTCGACGATTTCCAGAAAGTGGATCTCAGGGCGGCCTCTGTCATCTCGGCAGAAAAAGTCAAAAAAGCCTCAAAGCTCCTCAAACTGCAGCTTCAGGTTGGTTCAACCACCCGCCAGGTGCTTGCAGGTGTTGCTGAGCACTACAGTCCGGAAGAACTGGTAGGGAAAAATGTTCTCCTCGTTGCCAACCTCGCCCCAAGAACCATCCGTGGCGAAGTTTCCGAAGGTATGCTGCTGGCAGTTGAAGGCGAAGGGGGAAAGCTTTATATGGTTGAACCTCACGGAGAGAAAATAAATGGCGGCTCTGTACAATAAATATTTGGAAGTCACCGATTATTCCGTACATTGTGCATACAAACACCGTGGGGTGGAGCAATTGGTAGCTCGTCGGGCTCATAACCCGAAGGTTGCAGGTTCAAGTCCTGTCCCCACCACAAAGAAAAAGCCGATCTCACCCCATGAGCATCGGTTTTTTTGCGTCTCTTCACGGTTCGCACTTACCATTATCCTTTTTCTTCTCCTTGCCATTCCGCGGCCGCTTTCGTTGCATGCTGCGGCGCGGCCAGCATCGCTTCATACTCAGACTGCAGAACAGTTGCTCACTGGAATAGACCGCCTTGATGCGTCCCGATGCAGTGAACTCAAGGGCCTTAGGGTGGGGCTCATCACCAACAAAGCGGCTAAAACGAGGAAGGGGGAGTCAGGATACGCTATGATGCTCCGTAATGGCGTCAGGCTGCAGTATCTCATGGCACCCGAACATGGATTCGCCGTTGATGTTGAAGCCGGTAGAAAGTCCGGTGGAGCCATTCTTGGAGGCAATCTCCAAGTGCATTCGCTCTACGGCGCCACACGCATTCCCGCCTTCGAACTTCTCCAGCAGATAGATCTTCTCGTCTTCGATCTCCAGGATGTTGGCGTCCGCTGTTACACCTATCTTTCCACTATGAAAAACGCCATGCAGGCCTGCAGCGAAACCGGTACTGCGTTCATGGTACTCGACCGTCCTAACCCGATTGCTCCCCTCGGCAGGGGAGGGTTTATGCTGCAGACTGAAGAAGCCTCATTCGTCGGTGCCGAGAATATCCCATTCATTCACTCAATGACGCTTGGGGAACTTGCCCTTCTCATAAAAGCCCGCCATTTCCCCACCCTCAATCTTCAGGTAATTCCTATGCAGGGGTGGAGCCGAAGCCGTTTCGGTGACGAGTGCCCCGGTTTCACTTTCCGCAGCCCCTCGCCCAACATCAGCAATGTGGAAACTGCAATAGTCTATCCTGCTACCGTTTTTCTTGAAGCCACCGACATAAGCGAAGGACGGGGGACTGATGCCCCTTTTATGCAGTTTGGAGCCCCTTTCATCAACGCTCCCAAACTTGCCGACTGCCTCAACAGCATCAATCTCGCAGGGGTACGCTTCAAGCCGGTTACCTTTACTCCTGCATCAAGTAAATTCAAGGGCGAGAGGTGCTGCGGTGTAAGGCTTTCCATTACCGATCGCATGGCATTTAACCCATTTCTGACCGGGGTGGCCATTCTCCAAGCCCTTCATACCCACTATCCTTTCAAAACCGGAATAGATCGCCACAAAGCATTCTTCGACCGTCTTGCTGGCACTCCACGGTTACGGGAGATGATTGTGTCCGGGGAATCTCTACACAGCATTATGGAAAAGAGTCGCCTAGAGCGGGAGGGGTTTGCGCCTTCGTTGCTCTATTAAAGTGGAGACTGCTGTTCAACGGGCAACCCGGAGTGTTTTTTCAACTCCTTTGGGTGAAAACAGAACCTGCCATAGCTGTACATTGCGCGCACGAAACGAGCCGGCAGCACTCAGCAGGTAATACTCCCACATCCGCATGAAGCGTTCATTGTAGTGCTTCACAATGTATTCCCCGTTTTTCTCAACATTGGCGTGCCAGGCTTTCAGGGTGTGATAATAGTCGTATCCGAATGAATGCCAGTCTTCCAGCACCATCTGGCCTTCAGCGGCTGCGGTAATCTGCTTGGCAGAGGGGAGCATGGAGTTGGGGAAAATATAGCGGGTTGTCCATGGGTCGGTGTTGGTGGAGGATCGATTGCTTCCTATGGTGTGCAGAAGGAAAAGACCTTCAGGCGTGAGGTGTTCGCGCACTGTGCGGAAAAAACGACGATAGTTTTTGTACCCCACATGCTCAAACATGCCGATGGAATATATCCGGTCAAACATTCCTGAGGTCTTTCGGTAATCCTCAAGATGGATGTTTACCCGTTGCCCTTTGCAGTATTCTTCTGCATAGCTTGCCTGTTCATGGGATATAGTGAGTCCTGTGACTTCGACACCGTACTCCTCAGCCGCAAACCGTGCCGCTCCTCCCCATCCACACCCTATATCCAAAACCTTCATGCCGGCTTCAAGCTGCAGCTTGTTGAACACCAGGCGGAGTTTCTGTTCTTGAGCTTCTTCAAGCGTGGAAGCATTGTTCCAGTATCCGCAACTGTACATCATGCGCCGGTCAAGCATCAGTCGGTAGAGGTCGTTACCGATATCGTAATGAGTTTTTCCCACCTTTCGGGCTCTCTGTAACCCTTGTTGGTTGATCAGTCTGCCAAAAAGGGCATTGAGCATTCTTGGTACACCCGATACCTTCTTTTCAAGTCCGCCCCGCAGTACCCGGTAGAAGAACTCATCCAGAGCGGGGCAGTCCCACCAGCCGTCCATGTATGATTCGCCAACACCGAGATGACCTTCAGTCAAAACGCGGCGGTAAAACCGCCTGTCGTGTACGGCAATGTCCCATGGTTCCGGTCCATCAACCATGACGCCGGCAGAGGCCAGCAGATGCTGCAGGTGGTAACGGAAATACGAATCCCCCATATTCGCAACTCCTTCTTTTGTTCGTCCTGGGGGGAGACGGATGGTACTTCGGCTTGTTACTCGTGTTTTATGATGTTTTTTTTGGTCGCCCTCTTTTTTTCTCAGTTGTCGCTTTTGCTGATGAGCCGTTGCCTTCTTCATTCATTTCGAAGTCGTCATCAAAAGCTTCGCCGTTGATTTCGTCCTCATCAATCATGTCAAGGTCTTCGTCCAGGTCGTCCACCGGGTCAAAAACCGGGGCTTTGCTGTGTTTTTTTGAGCCACGCCGACTTTTCATGGCGGGTTCAATCAGTGTTACAACCTCATTGATGGAAGAAAAAATATAGAGCTGTTTGTCAAGGCAGGTGAGTTTCAGCAGGTCTTTTATCTGTTGGCAGAGCGCTACGAAAATTGCAAGCCCGTGTGCCGTATTGGCAAGTTGATGTGCAAGCAGAATGGAGCTGATGCCACAGGAGTCTATGGCCTTTACACTTGAGAAATCAATGATGAGATGTGTGCTGCCATTCTCTATGAGTTCTTCAAGAGTTCTCTTGTAGGATGGTCCATGACGAAAGTCAAACACCTCCTCTTCTATTTTCAGAATGGTTAGTTCCTTGCGATTCGCTACTGAATGCTTCATTGTAAATTCCTACGATAATAACTGTAAGATATTACGGACTTGTCTGCTACCGGTTTGTAATAAGAACCTTTTGTTCTTAGAATCAACTCTCTTTCAATGATAGGTAAAAAAAAGGGTCATAGAGAATCTTTTTTATGCGCTGATAATGCTTCCCGTCGTGGATCGGTCCTTTGCAGTTACCACAGGTAGCCGAATTTAAGCCGATAGGAAAGGTCCCATGGTTCGATTCCGGCCAGTGCGTCTCCGCTGTATTCTGCTTTGAGCTCGGCACTGGTGCTGAATCCTCCCCGGATGGGGATTTTTAGTCCGGTCCAGGTATCAAGAACCACTTCGTTGAGGTTGTTGACATTTGCCAGCCCTTTCTGGCGATGGTAGAGTTGAAGTGCATCGGCAATGAGGATGTGGCTGAAATCAATTGACCAGGCACCAGCCAAATAGGTGTTTTCAGGCTGCGTGGCAAAGGACTCCCTTACCCCGTCCATACCAATTTCCGTGCTGAGCTTTGTTTCCGGGGTCTCTATGAACTGGATACCCAGATAGGGGCCAGTTGTCAGGCGAAGGTCGAGGTCGGCAATGCGGTCGGTTTTGTAGGAAACCTTGCCGCCGTAGTAACGGTGCCGGGAAACTATGTTGTCATATTTGCCAAGAATGAACCACCTGTCAGTCGTTTTTTCGTTTTCAGTCGTGTCGTACTCAAGTTCACTCTGCAGCTTGACCCGGTGGTTGAGGTGCCGCCACTCCATAGCTACATCCATATCAGCCTCTTTCTGGCGGGTGCTTCCCTGGTCAATGTTGAGCGACATTGTGGCTTCACCTTTGAAGAGATGCCCCTCCCCGATCTGCCATGCTTCTGGGTTGACTACTGTTATGGCGTCCTTGTTTTTCTCGGTGATGTTCAATGCTGTTTCTGTGCATCCATCTTTCATGAGCAGTCGCATTGGGGATGTGGCGGTTATTTCGCTGACCTTGTTCCAGGTTATCGATACCGTTCCGGCATAGTCTGTTTTGACTTGCAGGATACCCTGTTTCATACGCACGATGGTTCCGGTTATTCTGTCGCCGTTTTCAAGCCGGACTTCATCTATGGCCAATGCGGAGTGTGGCGTGGTGAGGAGTATTGCGGCAAGGAGAAGGAATGACAGTAATGAGAGGGGGGTCAAGCGGGTATTCATGGATGTTTTGTTGCTGTGGGTTGTAGGGGGTGGCAAATTTAAAGTCTTTTCTTTTCCAGTTGATGCGAAATCTTTGAAGTGAGTTGGCTGAATTGTTCTTCGTTCTGTGGGGCATCGATCCAGTTGAGCTGCATGCGGTTGCGGAGGAATGTGAGCTGGCGTTTGGCGTAGTTGCGCGTGTGCTGTTTGATGAGGGTTACGGCCTCCTCGAGAGAGGTTTTTCCTTCCAGGTGGTCGAACAGTTCCTGGTAGCCTACGGTAAGGAGTGCGGGGAGTTCGCGGCAAGAGATTTCATGGCGATATTTCTGCCAGAGAGCCTCTGCTTCAGGGAGCAAACCTTCCGTCATCATTTCCTCAACACGCAGGTTGATGCGCCCGTAGAGCTCTTCGCGCGGGAGGTTGAGGGCCAGAGTGGTGAAGGTGATTTCGGGAATTAGTGCACGAAGTGTACAGCGTCCCCTGGTGGTGAGTTGTATTTCGAGGGCTCGGATGAGGCGGTGGGTTTTTGTGTGGTCGAGGGTGGCGGCGCGTTCGGGGTCGAGGTGCTGGAGTTTATTGTAGAGGGCTTCGGAGCTCTGTTCTGCGAGTTCTTTTTTGAGCTGTTGGCGGATATTCGGGTCAGCTGGGGGGAGGTCGGAGAACCCTTCAATGAGGCCCTGAAGGTAAAGGGTGGAGCCGCCGGCTACTATAACGGGGTTGTTGCGTTTCTGGATCTGGGTGATGCGTTCTCGTGCTTCTGTAGCGAATGCTCCGGCGCTGTAAGGCTCGGTGATGTCTTTTTCGTTGATGAAGTGGTAGGGGGCCTCTTCAAGCATTTCGGGAGTTGGCTTTGCGGAGCCGATGGTGAGTTCACGGTAGATTTGGCGGGAGTCGGCTGAAATGATTTCTGCTCCGGTTTGGAGCGCAACTGCGTGGGCGAGTGCTGATTTCCCTGAGGCTGTGGGGCCGGTGATGACCAGGACGGGAGCTTCATTCTGTTGTGTCGGCATACGGGTCAACTCCGGAATTTCTGGAGCGCAATCCATACCCTTGAGAGGGGGAGCCCCATAACATTGTAGTAGCATCCGGTTATGGTGCAGACGAAGCAGGCCATCACGGGGTCCTGAATGCCGTATGAGCCGGCTTTGTCGAATGGTGCGGCAGTGTTGATGTAGTGAAGGATCTCTTCATCACTCATCCTGTTCAGGGTCACCTTGGTTGTGGTGCACTTGCTGTAAATATGCTCGTTTTTGAGCAGTGCAAAGCCGGTGTGCACTTCGTGGGTTCTGCCCTGAAGCTGGCGGAGCATCTGGAGGGCGGCATCGGTGTCTGGCGGTTTGCCGAGGATGCTGCCGTCTATTGCTACAACGGTGTCGGCGCTGAGGATGAGGGCCTCTTTCGTATCGTTCCGGAAGCTTTGTATGGCGGCTTTTGCTTTTTCTTCTGCTATCCGCCGGACATTGCCTTCAATGCTCTCTTTGGGGTCAATATGCTCCGGAGTTTCAAAGCTGACGGTGGTGAAGGGGATGCCACTCAGCCTGAGAATCTCTTTGCGTCTTGGCGATTGGGATGCAAGTATGAGCGGCGGAAAGGCCATGGTGCTGTTGGGGTTGTCAGTTGAGGTTGCTCCATCCACGGCGGTTGAGGTCCGTGAAGATGAGTATGCCGGCAAGTGCTCCTGCGGCAAGGAAGAGTGATCCCTGCATCGGGTCGCCGAAAATAATGCGTCCGGTGCCGAAAAGGATGGAATAGACCATAACAATGCCAAGGGCCCAGTCGAGGAAGAGGCGGAGGAAGCCAGTGTCAGCTTCTACATCCGGCAGGTTCTTTGCAATGGGTTTCCAGAGTATGCCTCCAACCCGGGTGGTGCGGTAGAAGGCTTCAAGGTGCGCGGTTTCTGTGGGTTTGGTGAGGAATGTGACTGCAAGGGTGGCCGCGATGGTGAATGCCACAATAATGAAGATTGATGCAGGAAAGGCTACTTCGGTGAAGAGGCTCAGGTAACCGTAAGCGAGGAAGGGGGCCACCATGGAGGTGATTTCCGACCATGCGTTGAGCCTCCACCAGAACCAGCGGAGGATGAGAACGAACCCTGTGCCTGCACCGCACTGGATAAGGAATTCCCAGGCGCCTGTAATGGTGCTGAGAACAAAGAAGGTGATGTAGAGCGCAAAGGCGGCAGTAAGCGCAGTAATGATTTTTGATACCCTTACATAGTGTTTTGCGTCACCCTCAGTTGTGATGAACCGTTTGTAAAAGTCGTTGATGAGGTAACTGGTTCCCCAGTTGAGGTGTGTGGAAAGGGTTGACATATAGGCTGCAAGAAATGCCGCGATAAGGAGCCCTTTGAGGCCTGGGGGCAGCACATCGCGCATCACATACACAAACCCGTCCTCTTTCTGGTCAGCCGGGAGGTCGGGGAACATGACAAGGCTGGCAAGGGCGACGATTATCCATGGCCACGGCCTCAGGCAGTAGTGAGCTACGGTGAACCAGAGGGTTGCGAGTAGGGAGTGCTTTTCGTCTTTGGCGCTCATCATCCGTTGGGCTATGTAGCCGCCGCCGCCCGGTTCAGAGCCGGGATACCATGATGCCCACCACTGTACGAAAGCCATGGCTGCGAAGGAAGCGAAGGGGAGAGCAAAGGCGCCGCTGCCATTGTTGCCGGTGCTGTTTATAGACGGGAAGAAGTCGAACATCCATGGGGGAAGCGCTGCCTGAAGTCCGCCTGCGTCAACAACTGCGGGCGACTGTATGGCAAGAACAGCAAGGATGACGCACCCGACAATGGCAATAACAAACTGCACGGCGTCGGTAATGGAGACTCCCCAGAGCCCTGAGAGGCCGGAGTAAAAGGTGGTGAGAAGGACGAGGGCGATAATGGTCAGCTGCGGGTTGAGTTCCGGCACCATGATGCTGATGATCTTGAACATGGCGAGGTTGACCCATCCAATGATGATGGTGTTGATGAAGAGGCCGAAGTAGAGAGCTTTAAATCCGCGGAGGAAACGGGCAGCTTTGCCGCTGTAGCGAAGTTCTATGAATTCAAGGTCGGTCAAAATTTCCGCGCGGCGCCAGAGGCGTGCAAAGAAGAAGACGGTGAGCATGCCTCCTGAAACGAAGGTCCACCAGACCCAGTTGCCGGCAATGCCGTGTTTGGCTACAAAGCCAGTGACGGCAAGGGGAGTGTCGGCGGCGAAGGTGGTAGCTACCATGCCGGTTCCGGCTATCCACCAGGGCAGTTTGCGGCCGGAAAGGAAGAACTCGTCAACATTTTTACTGGCTCTCTTCGAAAACCAGAGGCCTATGAAAAGCGTCAGGAGCAGGTAGCCGATGATGAAGCTGTAGTCGAGGGCGTTGAGTGCGTTCATGGTCTCTGGGGAATCCCGGGGCTGTGCTCCCGGGGTTCAGATGATGGATGTGCTCGGATGCTTTCAGGCTTCAATTCTGGAGAGTTCAAGGAAGCTGTCGTAACGGTCTTCGATGTCAAGCATGGAGAGGTCTGCAATTTTTTCGGTGCCGAATTTCTCCACACAGAAGCTGGCCATGGCGCTGCCGTAAAGAACGGCTTTGCGGAGCTCGGTGTCGTTAACTGTTTCGCAGCGGGAGAGGTGGCCAATAAAGCCTCCTGCAAATGTGTCGCCAGCGCCGGTGGGGTCGTAAATGGATTCCAGCGGGAAAGCGGGAGCTGCGAAGATGCCGTTGTCGGTAAAGAGAAGGGCTCCGTGCTCACCTTTTTTGATGATAAGGGTTTTGGGGCCCATTTCGCGGATGATGCGGGCTGACTTGACCAGATTGGGGTCGCCGCTGAGGAGCCGGGCTTCGCTGTCATTGAGAATGAATACATCAACCCGACTGAGGGTTTTCTTCAGTGCTTCGGGTTTCCCCTCAATCCAGAAGTTCATGGTGTCGAGAATGACCAGTTCGGGCTTCTGGATCTGGTCAAGCACCTTCATCTGCAGTTCGGGGTCGATGTTGCCAAGAACAACAATGCCTGTGTCCTGATAACGCTGTGGGACACGGGGATCGAAATCAGCAAACACATTGAGCTGGGTGTCAAGCGTGTCGCGGGTGTTCATGTCGTAATGGTAGCGACCGGCCCAGCGGAAGGTTTTGCCATCATCCACAACCTGCACGCCTTTAGTATCGATGTTTCTGTCGTGCAGGAGCTTGAAGTGGCTCTCTTCAAAGTCATTTCCTACCACGCCTACCATCTGTATGCTGTCGGAGAAGTAGCTTGCTGAAAGAGCGATGTAGGTGGATGATCCTCCAAGGGTGTTCATGGAGCTGCCGAAAGGGGTTTCAATATCGTCAAATGCAAGTGAACCGACAATGAGTATGGCCATGGTAGAGTAGGGTTACGGTGTTGAATTGAATCTGGTGATTTTACGGGTTATTGTGCAAGCAAGATACGATTTACAGCTTTCTCTTTCCAACAGCCGTTCAGTTTTCCGTTGGGAGAAGAAAGAGCATGCACTCGCCCGGTTGGAATATTGCTTCAAGCCTATGGTTGGCGATTGGGTGCTGAACCCCGCTGATGAGTTCTTTCAGTCCGCCCGTTTCCATTCCGAATTCCAGCCAGCCGGTTACTTCTTCGTGCATGCTGCTGTTGCCAATGAAGAGCAGTGAGCGGCCTTCGGCGGTTCGCTTTATGGCAAAAAGCTTCTCATCGCTGACATAGGGAATGCCAATGGAGCCGGGCTCTCCTGAAAGAATGGTGTCAAGGTAACGGCTTCGGATGGTGATGATTTTCTGAATGTAGCTGTTGAGCGGGGGGAGGCTGTTGGTCTCTTTCCAGTCAATCGATGCAGGGCTGAAGAGCGGGAGCGTTTCAGGCGGAAAGGCAGTGCGGTCTTCATCGGTGAAGTTGAGTCCGAGGTTGACGGGGTGCCATTCGGTCACTTCCATTCCTGAGTGAATGAAGGGAACGGTGGGCAGTATGGCCGCAAGGGTGAATATGAAGGTTGAGTAGTTGCGCCCGGCTGCCTCTTTGGGGAAACGGAATGGAACCCGTGGAGTGTTGTGGTTTTCTCCCGTGCCAAAGAATGGCAAAGCGACCCCTGTTTTGTTCAGGAAGTTGAGGAGGCCACGGATATAGATAATGTCATTGATGACAAAGGGCAGGGAACCGAACACGGCGTTGAACCCTTCATCCCTGATTTCCGGGGTGGGGTTGAAGTTTTCGTCCCAGAAGACGAAGTCAGGGCGCGTGGCTCTGGCTTTCTGTACAATGGTTTTTTTGAGCTGGGGCGGCAGCGCATGACCCATGTCCATCATGGCGCCGTCAATGCCATACTCTTCCTGAAAACGGGGTATGATGGATGAAATTTCCTCCCAGAGGCCGGTGTTGACTGCTGTCGGTTTGTTCAGCGCTTCATCGTACATGCGAATGGTATTGTAGGCGATGTAGTTGAACTCTTCGGGCGTGTGCATTTTCAGGTAGGTCACATCTGTCCATGCAGGCTGTCGGTCGTCTGGCGGCCAGTCGGAGAATGCGCTTGCAATTCGGCAGAGTTCTCCATTGGCATCGGTGGCCTGTATGCCCTTGGCGTTTTTTGTGACAGTAACCGGGTGCGCTGCGAACTGTTGCTTGAATGCTTCGGAGGGTGCGGGGAGGTAGGCGTGTTCGTGGCGGTCCACTTGGGAAAATATGCGGTTCAGGGTGTCCTGGTCAAACTGTGGGGGGCCGTAGGAGCTGGGCGACACATCGTTTTTCAGCCAGTAGAACCAGTCCGGGTGCTTTTCTATCCAGTTGCTGTCAGTGGCTGCTGTGCGGAACACAAATTCAAGGACAACCCGCATTCCAAGGAGATGGGCGGCTTCAACAAATGCTTTGAGGAGAATTTCAGGAGAAATGCCGAGTGCGGGCTCTGAGAGCATGGGGTCGAGCTTCATCGGGTCTTTTATGGCGTATGGAGATCCGAGGGAGCCTTTCCTGTTGGCTGTACCAATTTCGGTTAGCGGCAGGAGGTAGACGGTGTTTGCTCCGAGTTTTTTGATGTAAGGAAGCAGGGCAATGGCTTTCAGGAGGGTGCCTGTTTCGCGGAACCCTGAGGGTAGAGGTTCTTCGGAGATTATTCCGTCACCGTCATGGTCGAAAGCGGTACCGAACCGGACAAAAAGGTTGTAGACAACGGCGTTTTTATGCCAGTTTTCGTGGAGGGTGGCGGTTGGTGTTGATGCACCGCTCTGCTGAATCTCTTCAATGCGTCCAATGAACCATGATATCGGGGATTGTTCGGTGGCACCGGTCTCATCGGAATTCCAGAGGTTTGGTACTTGATAGGAGGTAGGGGAACTCTGAAGTGCCCTGAGTCGGGTGAGGAGAAGCTCTATTGTGGAAGTCGTTTCCATATTGAGGGATAGTGTGAATATATTAAAGCCGACAATGGTCGGCCTAAGGGTCTGATGGATACAAATGTAACAATTCAGATGCGCAATATCAGATTGGATGTGGAATATGACGGAACTTCCTTTGCGGGCTGGCAACGGCAGCCGAACGGGATAGTGACGGTGCAGGGTGAGATTGAGGCTTCGCTTGGGAAGATTCTGCAGGAAAAAGTCAATCTTACTGCTGCTGGACGGACTGACAGGGGGGTTCATGCACGGGTGCAGGTGGTGAATTTTCGAACAGACTCAATGCTTGAGCCTTCAAGAATCGGGCACTCCCTCAACTGCCTTCTCCCCTCATCTATACGGGCCTCTTCGCCGCAGGTTGTTACAGAGGGTTTTCATGCCAGGTTCAGCGCACTTGAACGGGAGTATCGGTATTTTGCCATTCAGGAGCCGTCGGCCGTTATGGGGCGTTTTACTGGTTGTTCGAATGGGAGTGTTGATTTGGGTGTGATGCAGCAGCTGGCTTCCGCTCTTGCGGGGACGCATGATTTCTCCCTTTTTTCCCGTGAAAACCGTGACGGAAACGGGAGTCTTTGCACGGTTCGTGAGGCCGGCTGGTACCGCCATAAAGGGGTGATGGTGTTTCATATTGCGGCAAACCGGTTTCTCAGGAGCATGGTGCGGGGTATTGTTGGCGGTATGCTCAGTGCTGGGCGGGGCGAACTCGGGCCGGAGGAGTATCTCGAAATGCTTGTCGGAGGAGAGGGCGGGATGAGGGTGAAGCCGGCAGATGCTTCAGGGCTTTTTCTCTGGCGGGTGCGGTATTGATCTATGCTATTGACCTATTGCAATAGTCGGGAACGGTGTTTAAGTTAATTGCGTCTTTTGGTTGTTTTCCCCTATTATGTCGTAGCCTTCTCAGTTGTGACCATCAGGATTCGTATGCCACTTTTCAGAGTTATTTGTGCGTCGCTTCTCTGTGCGTTTATGCCGCTCCGGCAGGCATCTGCTTCAGAACAGGTTGAGCAGAGGGCTGTTTTCAGCAGTGCGTCGCTGTCGCAATCGCTCGACAGCTTGATGAACGCCACCTATTTCAGTGATGAACATTTTCTGTCTTCTTCGGGTAAGCTAGCCATGCCAGGGTTCCCTTCGAATTTTGTTCCCCAGTACAGCGACTCCGTCTATACCGCCAGAATTGCTGAATTGAACAGCCGAACCCGGTTCGAACTTACTTACAATAAGTATGTGAAAGGATTTATCCGGGTCTATGCGGTTGACAAACGGCTTGCAACAGCTAAGATTCTGGGTTTGAGGAAGGTTTATTTTCCTCTTTTTGAGGAGGCGCTTGCTATATATGGCGTGCCTCCGGAAATGAAATATCTTGCCATTGTGGAGTCGGCCCTGAACCCGACAGCAGTTTCCCGGGCCGGGGCAAGGGGACTTTGGCAGTTCATGTACCCGACAGGGAAGATGTATGGTCTTGAGTCATCGGCATTCATTGAAGACCGGTTTGACCCACGAAAAGCTTCAATGGCTGCAGCACGGCATCTTCGCGACCTTTATGATCGTTATGGAGACTGGTTCCTCGCGCTTGCGGCATACAATTCGGGTTCCGGTAATGTGAACCGAGCAATCAGGCGGTCGCGCGGGGGGAAAGATTACTGGGCCATCTGGAACTATCTTCCGGCTGAAACCCGGGGCTATGTTCCCGCATTCATTGCGGTCAACTATATCATGAACTATAACCAGGAGCATAATCTCCTTCCGCTTCGGCCAGGATATCTCTATCAGGATATAGAAAAGGTCAACATCATGCGTCCGCTCTCTTTTGAGCGCATCAGTGCAGCTGTTGGAATTTCTACGGAGGACCTCAGGTTTCTCAACCCTCAGTATACGCATGGCATTATTCCTTCATCCGATGCTTCTCCCCATGAGTTGCGTCTGCCGAGAAGTCATGTTGCTGCATTTGCTGCCGTTGAGGCGCAGCTGTATGATGCGCCGGCACTATCTGGAGTGGAGCGTTCTGCAGTTGTTGAAAATCTTTCTGACGACAGTCTTTCTGTTGTCCTTGTGGCAGTTCCGCCTCGTCTTCTTTCCCACAGGGTTATGCGGGGCGAAACTATGGCATCCGTTGCCCGTTCATATAATACAACGAGAGAACGGCTGATTGAGCTCAATGGACTGAACCGCTCCTCCGAACTGTTTTCCGGTCAGGTACTGAAAATTGAGAAAGTTTCGGGTGGCGGACTGCTTGTGAAAAAAGGAGCTGTGGTGAAATATCACAGGGTTCGCCGGGGAGAAACCCTTGCCCGGATAGCAGCAAAATATCGGGTGAGCACGGCACGGCTTGCGTCATGGAACAGGCTGAGGGGGAAAAAAGTAATTTATCCCGGACAGAGGCTTCGTATTACTGCGCCATAAGGTTCGGTTGGTGTGGAATAGTTGGATAGGTCGTCTGCACTTAATGGATTATTTATTATCTTTAGCCTTTTCAGGATGATCACAATGATCGCAGATCAACGGGAAGCCTTTCAACAATTCTTTAATCGAGAATCATTAAATCGTATGCGTAATATCATTTTTACCGGAAAGGGTGGCGTAGGCAAAACTTCTGTTGCGGCCGCAACGGCTCTCAGAGCCGCTGATATGGGTTTCAAGACACTCATTATGTCTACTGATCCGGCACACAGCCTTGGCGACTCTCTTGATGTTCAGCTCGGCCCATCACCTGTCAAGATCACGGAAAATCTCTGGGGTCAGGAAGTTAGCGTGTTTGGCGATCTCAACCTGAACTGGGATGTTGTAAGAGAGCATTTTGCCTCACTGATGGAGTCGCGCGGAATTGAAGGCGTCTATGCTGAAGAAATGGGTGTGCTTCCCGGCATGGAAGAGCTTTTCTCACTGTCTTACATCAAGCGTTACAACGAAGAACAGGCCGATTTCGACCTTCTGGTTGTTGATTGCGCTCCTACCGGAGAAACTCTCCGCCTGCTTTCGCTGCCTGAAACATTCGGTTGGTTCATTAAGCTCATCCGCAATGTTGAGAAGTACATGGTAAAGCCTGTCATCAGGCCCCTTTCCAAGAAAATCAAGAAGATAGACGATTTCGTAGCTCCTGAAGAGGTCTATGAGAAGGTCGATAACCTCTTCTCGTCAACGGAAGGCATCATTGATCTGCTTGCAGACGGAAGCAAGTCAACGGTCCGTCTTGTCATGAACCCTGAAAAGATGGTTATCAAGGAGTCCATGCGGGCCCTTACTTATCTCAACCTTTATGGCATTACGGTTGACAGCATCACAATCAACCGCGTTATGCCCGATCAGAGCAGTGACGAGTACTTCCAGAAATGGCGTGCCATTCAGCAGAAATATATCGAGCAGATTCAGGATGCATTTGCACCTATTCCGATTGCTGAGGTCCCGCTTTTTGAGGGTGAGGTTGTTGGTCTTGAGATGCTCCGCAAGGTTGGCGCAAAAGTATATGGCGACACCAATCCCCTTGATATCCTTTTCAAGGAGAACCCCATTGATATTAAAAAGGTGTCGGATGGTCATTACACGGTTCGTGTTCGTCTTCCCTTCATTGATGATATGGGCATGGAGCCTAAAATTCTCAAGCTCGGAGATGATCTTACCATCCGTATCGGAGATTATCAGAAAATCGTCGCACTGCCGATTTTTCTTGCCGGCATGGAATCTACAGGTGCAACATTTGAAGATAAATGGCTCAGCATCAATTTTGAACGCAAAGCATGATCTTTTTTTGCGATTCGGCTTCAGTACATAAAAAACCCGCCGGTCAACGGCGGGTTTTTTAGTTACAGTCTAGCGCTCAGGTTGCCATTACGGATATATTTACTCTTGGTGCTCCGGATATGTCATGGTTTTTTTTATCTTCCTTCCAAACATTTTAATGACATGATTTTTTTGCAGATCTGATGGAACAGTTACATGATTTAAGAGTTTCGAGTATTACTCGTCTTTCGGCCCCTAGGGTGTTGAAAGAGAAGTTGCCGGTTGATGAGAAGATGGCATCCGTCATTCTTGCCGGTCGTCGCGAGATTGAAGATATATTGACCGGCAAGGATGCGAGGCTGCTGGTTATCGTTGGGCCGTGCTCAATTCATGATATTGGCGCAGCAGAGGAGTATGCCCGGCATTTGGCGGAACTCCGCGAAGAGCTGAAGAGCGAGCTCTGTATTGTTATGCGCGTCTATTTCGAAAAGCCGAGGACAACCGTTGGGTGGAAAGGGTTCATTAATGATCCCCACCTGAACGACACCTTTGATATAGAGCATGGTCTTTTTTATGCACGCAAACTGCTGCTCGACATTAATGCAATGGGGCTGCCTGCAGCCACCGAGTTCCTCGACCCAATTTCTCCACAGTATGTGGCAGATGTTGTCAGCTGGGCCGCCATAGGGGCGCGTACCATTGAGTCGCAGACGCATAGGCAGATGGCAAGTGGTCTTTCAATGCCTGTAGGCTTTAAAAATTCAACAGATGGGCGGCTCAGTGTTGCTGTTGACGCCATTCGCTCTGCCATGCATTCGCACAGTTTTCTTGGTATTGACCAGGACGGGCACAGCAGTGTTATTACAACTAAAGGAAATCCTTTCGGGCATCTGGTGCTTCGTGGAGGTCTTCATCCAAATTATGACTCGGCAAGCATAGCTGCAGCTGAGGCTCTTCTTGCCAAGGGCGGCCTCCGCCAGCCTCTTCTGGTTGACTGTAGCCACGCAAACTCCGGTAAAAAACATGCCGAGCAGCTGAAGGTATGGGAGAATGTTCTGGGACAGAAGGTGGATGGCAATAAAAGCATTGCGGGCGTCATGATTGAAAGCAACATTTGTGCAGGCAATCAGCCGTTCCCGGAAGATCCCTCCAAGCTGCGTTACGGCGTTTCCATTACCGATGAATGTGTTTCCTGGAAAGAGACCGAACGGATGCTTCGCGAAGGAGCTGAAGTGATGCGGACAGTTTTGTAGTACCCTTAAAACCAACCCTAACCCATATCATCATGAATATTGACAGACTCGTTTTCGCTATAGCCGGCCTTATTATTTTTGTCAGTGTCATTCTCGGTGCTACCGTAAGCCCGCTGTGGCTATATTTGACTGGCTTTGTTGGCCTTAACATTTTTCAGGCTGCCTTTACCGGATTTTGCCCCATGGCAATGATTCTCAAGGCACTCGGTGTCGAAGCCGGCAACGCTTTCAAATAAGCTGGACAGGCTGTTTCCATGCTGCCCTCATCCCCCTTTCGAGGGGGATTTTTTTTAATTCCACGGGAGTTACGCATATGGCTGTTGAAATCAGGCTGGTTGGCACAAAGAAGGAGCGCAAAGAATTTATCAAGTTTCCCTGGAACATTTACTCTGAAGATCCTGAACTCAGAAAAAACTGGGTTCCTTCGGTCATTGTGGATTACATGAATACGCTCGATATCGAAGTGTTTCCCATGTATGAACATGCCGAGCTCGCCATGTTTACCGCCTGGAAAGACGGTGAGATGGCGGGAACCATTGCAGCAGTTGCTAACCACCGTCATCAGGAGTTTCATGGCGACAAGGTTGGTTTCTGGGGTTTTTTTGAGTGCATCAATGACCAAGATACCGCCAATGCGCTTTTCGCTGCTGCTGCAGTATGGCTGAATGCAAAAGGGCTCGACACCATGCGCGGCCCTGTGAGCCCCTCCATGAACGACCAGTGCGGCATGCTGACCGAAGGGTTCGACACTCCTCCGGTGTTCCTGATGCCGTATAATCCTCCCTATTATAATGATCTAGTAAAGAATGCAGGCCATGGTGTCGGTCAGGAGCTTCTTGCCTGGTACATTGATCAGAAAATTATTGATATTGCCCGGCTGCGTAAAATTGCGGCGCATGTGATGAAGCGGGAGAAGCTGTCAATCCGGACCCTCAACATGAAGGATTTCGACAATGAGATTGAGCTCATCCGCGATATTTACAACAAGGCGTGGGAAAATAACTGGGGATTTGTACCCATGACCGACAAGGAATTCAACTATCTTGCCAAAAACCTCAAGCCTATTGCTAACCCCCACTACATTTACTTTGTTGAAGACAGTGACGGCCGCACCATCGCGTTCTCCCTGTCACTTCCAGACATCAACCAGGCGCTACGCCATGTGAACGGAAATCCGTTTTCGCCATGGGGTTTTCTGAAATACCTCTGGTTCAGCCGCAACATCTCTATGGTGAGAACCATTACCATGGGCGTGCTGCCCGAGTATCGGAACAAGGGGATTGACAGCATTCTTAATACACAGATTGCCGACTATGGTGGAAAGCATGGTGTGTTTGCCAGTGAAATGAGCTGGGTGCTCAAGGCGAACGAGGCCATGAGCAAGCTGGCAAAGGTGATTGGTGGGACGCCTTACAAGGAGTATGTCATTTACGAGAAGCGGATTGGCTGAGAGTTACTCTCCTGAATTTCGTTAAAACAGCAAAGGGGCCCGAGGGCCCCTTTGCGCTGTCACACACGACAACCTTGAAAGAACAATGGTAAAGCTTTAGAATGAGGCCATGAAGACGAGGCTTGATTTCTCGGAATCAGGATTGTACACATACGAAGCGGTGTAGCGGTCCTTTGATACGGAAATGCCAGTGTTGACAACGGCAAATTTCTTGCCTTCTGCATCGCCGTAGTAGTCTTCGTCGCCTGCTCCAAGAACTGCCGACGCGGTGTAACCGTCCTTGTCATAGAACTGGTAGCCAGCTTCACAGTATGTTGCATTGCCATAGTCGTTTCCAGCCACAAAGACCGCAGCAAGCAGGCTCAGGTCGCCAAATTCTGCACCGGCGCTGACCTCAACGGAGCTGATACCGTCACTGCTGAAATCAAATGTTTTCGAGTTATTATCATCACTCACATCACTGTAACTGGTTACGGTGATATTACCGGGGCCGAGCGGTACGGTAGCGAAAAGGTCAATTTCCTTGTAGCGAGATCCGCTGTTTTCAGATACTGCATACGAACCCCATGCACCAACCTGTACTCCGATTCCAGCGAATGTGTATGTCAGGCTCGGCTGGATGGCAGGTGAGCTGTCGAGCTCGGAGCCTCTCCATACATAGGTGCTGACAATGTCAGCGCCGATGTCAAAGCCTTCGTCTGCCATTGCTGTGCCTGAAAAACCTGTTGCGAGAAGTGCTGCAACGGTAAGAAATTTTGCGGTCTTTTTCATTGGATTGTTCCTGTGTTTTTTTTGTTATGTGATTGTTCAGCGAGCCTCCGTTTGGAGGCTCACCGCTGTTGTTGTGAAAAAACAGTTAGCCTATGGCGTCAATTCCTTTTTCTTCGGTCCTGATCCTGATGCATTCGGGAAGGTCGAAGATGAAGATCTTGCCGTCACCGATTTCTCCGGTCTTTGCCCCCTTGATGATGGCATTGATCGTTTTGTCGGCGTACTCTTCATTGACTCCTATTTCCAGCTTGAGCTTTTTCAGTAGGTTGATCTCGCTGGGCACTCCTCGGTAGACCTCGGTGTATCCGCCCTGTGAACCGCAGCCAAGTGCGTTGGTTACGGTCATTTTTCTGACTCCAACCTCGGCAAGCGCAGCCTTGACATCTGTCAGCTTGTGAGGCTGTATCATTGCAATTATGTATTTCATTCGATTTGCTCCGGTTGATTTACTGTGTTGTGAATATTTCAAACCCGTAGTAGGCTTCTTCTTCATGCTCGGAAATGTCGAGGCCTTTCATCTCTTCTTCCCTCGAAACCCGAAGTATGCCGATGGCTTTCAGGATGCCGAAGAGGACAAGCATGGTACCAAAGCCCCAGAGAGGGATGACGGTTGAACCGATCAGCTGTGCCATAAGGGGTTTACCTCCAAAGATTCCAGCTGCAATGCCACCCCAGATGCCGTTCAGCCCATGTACCGGCCATGCACCGACAGGATCGTCAATCTTGAGCATGTCGAGCAGTTTGATGCCGGATACCACAAGAATGCCGCCGACAGCACCAATCATGAGCGCTTCATTGTAGTCAACCGCATCACAGTTTGCCGTGATTGCAACAAGTCCAGCTAGCATGCCGTTCAGGCCCATGGTGAGATCGGGCTTTTTGAAGAGTGCCCAGGCAAACATCATTGCCACAAACGCACCGGCTGTTGCTGCCAGAGTGGTGTTGGTTGCAATTATCATGACTGCTGCAGTATTATCGCCTCCGACAATTGCCAGCTGGCTGCCGGGGTTGAAGCCGTACCATCCGATAAGAAGGATGAAGACGCCAAGGGCACTGAGTGCAAGGTTGTGTCCGGGCATTGCATTGGGTTTGCCGTCAGCATTGAAACGACCGAGCCGTGGTCCGAGAATGATCGCTCCTGCCAGACCTGCAAAACCGCCAAGTGCATGAACAACAAGTGAACCGGCAAAATCATGGAAGCCGAGGGTGTTGAGCCATCCGCCACCCCATTTCCACATTCCACTCATTGGGTAGACGAATGCAGTCAGTACTGCCGAATAGATAAGGTATGACTTGAACTGCATCCTTCCTGCTACTGCTCCTGAAACGATTGTGGCGGCAGTGGCGGCAAAAGCTACCTGAAAAAGGAAGTCAACAGCGGGGTGCAGTGCGCCAGCAGCAATTTCAGGTGAAGCGCTGCTAATGCCGAATCCTCCGAATCCGAACCAGCCACCTTCAAAAGCTGCACCGGGATACATGAGGCCGTATCCGATGAAGTAGAACAGGATGGCGCCGATAGAAAGATCCATCAGGTTCTTGAACAGGATGTTGACCGTGTTCTTTGCGGCATTGAGTCCTGTTTCAACAAGTGCGAACCCGGCCTGCATGAACAGAACCAGTACGGCGCAGATGAAGAGAAAGAAGTTGTCAATCGCGTAGGCGTTGACTGCTTCTGCCGTTGGCCCTGCGGTTGCTTCAACCGCAAGAAGGTGCGGACTGAAGAGGGCAGCAGCCACAAGCAGGCCTGCGGAGAGGACTCCCGTTTTCAGTGTTAATCGTTTCATACTGATGACTGTTTACTGTTTATTAAAAAGTTAAGGCATTTAGTGCGATGTAGGAAGTTCTTTAAGTAAACTTCTGGCATAAAGGTAAATAAATAATATAAAAGAACAAATAAGTAATAAATGATTAGAGAATTAATTCGGTTGACTGAAAAAATTAAGGTGCATTGAGCGGTTGTCGGATCTTGTTCTGTGTTCCAAGGGGTGGTACCTTACTGATATGTGAAATGCTTTATTGGTAGGGCTTACACGGACCTTCTATGAGAACCAACTCTATAGTACTGGCAAGCAGGGAGGAGGAGTGGGAAGCCCTTCTCTCATGGGTAGAGGCGTTTGCGCAATCCGAAGGGTACAGCAGTGATTTTCTTTCCGAATTGTTGTGTGCTATGAAAGAAGCGTTTGTCAATGCCCTTCATCATGGTAACCGTCATGACGAGAGGCTCCCTGTTACTGTGATGATGACTGCTCTTGGAATGGACGCAATAAAGGTTCTGATTGTTGAAGTTCGCGACTGTGGGAATGGGTTCTGTCTTGAGGATATTTCGGATCCGACTGAGGAGCAATTCCTTCACTGTTCTTCGGGGCGGGGAATGTATATTATAAAGAGTATTGCTGAGGTTGATGGCATTGAATGCCATGACGATGGATGTAGTCTCAAACTTCGTTTTGCCCCTTTTTGACCCCAACCCTGTAAAACAGGAAACGCCTATTATGATGGATCTTTCACGAAGCGCTGCATGGAGCGCTCTGGTATCACATAAACATGAAGTTGAGAACCTTCATATGAGAGATATGTTCTCCTCTGACCTTCATCGTTTTGAGCGATTATCAATTCAGTGGAAAGGTCTGCTACTTGATTATTCAAAGAATCGGGTGACCCCGAAAACCATGGATCTGCTGATGGAGCTTGCGCGACAGGCAGGGTTAGAGGAACGACGCGATTCAATGTTCCGTGGGGACGCCATTAACTTTACGGAAAACCGCTCTGTACTTCATACTGCTCTTCGTCGTCCTCCAGGTGAAAGCATGAGGGTTGACGGTCTTGATGTTCCTGCGGCTGTTGCTGCTGTTCTTCACCAGATGAAGGAGTTTACGGGCAGGGTTATTTCGGGCGAATGGAAGGGGTATACGGGAAAGCGAATTACTGATGTTGTCAATATTGGTATCGGTGGTTCTGATCTTGGCCCATGCATGGTTGCCGAATCACTCAAACCTTTCGCACATGACGGAATTCGGGTTCATTTCGTTTCAAATATAGATGGTACGCACATTGCCGAAACCCTTAAGTCGCTCAACGCTGAGAGCACTCTGTTTGTTGTGGCTTCGAAAACATTTACTACGCAGGAGACCCTGACCAATGCCATGTCGGCTCGGGAGTGGTTCCTTAGCCGCGCTCTCAAGCCGGAGCACATTGCGCTCCATTTTGTTGCGGTGTCAACAAACCGCGAGAAGGTTCAGGAGTTCGGCATTGATGTGGCAAATATGTTTGAGTTCTGGGACTGGGTTGGCGGTCGCTACTCACTCTGGTCGGCTATCGGGCTATCCATTGCGCTGTATCTTGGTTTTGACGCCTTTATGGAGCTTCTTTCAGGAGCCTATGCAATGGATCGGCATTTCACCGAAGAGCCGCTGGAGAGCAATATCCCGGTTATTCTTGCAATGCTTGGAGTGTGGTACAATAATTTCTTTGATGTTCATTCACACGCTGTTATTCCTTATGATCAGTACCTTCACCGTTTCCCTGCATATCTGCAGCAGCTTGATATGGAGAGCAACGGCAAGCGAGTGAACCGCCTTGGCAAAACGGTTGAGTATGCTACCGGCCCAGTAATCTGGGGTGAGCCTGGAACCAATTCACAGCATGCCTTTTTCCAGCTTCTCCATCAGGGAACCGGATTCATTCCGGCTGATTTCATGCTGCCGCTGAAGACCCAGAACCCCCTTGGGGAGCATCATGACATTCTTGCCGCTAACTGTTTTGCTCAGACCGAAGCGCTGATGAAAGGGAAAAACGAGCAGGAGGTTCGTGAGGAGCTGACTGCTGCAGGACTTTCAAGCGACACGATTGCCGAGCTTCTGCCGCATAAGGTGTTCCCCGGTAACCGACCGACGAATTCCCTTGTTTTCAATGAGCTTGATCCGTTCATGCTTGGTGCACTGGTTGCTATGTATGAACACAAGGTCTTTGTTCAGGGTGTGGTGTGGCAGATCAATTCCTTCGACCAGTGGGGTGTGGAGCTGGGTAAACAGCTTGCAAAGGCAATTCTGCCTGAGTTGCAGGGGGGAGAGGAGATTGATTCACATGACTCTTCGACCAATGCGCTTATTGAAGCTTTCAGGCAGGTAAGGGCATAGAACAGCAGTTCTTCCAGCCAGTAGATCTCATTCTACTATGAATCTTGTGAGGTTCGGGCTTCTTGTAATGGTTCCTGTGCTGTCGATAAGGATGAAGGCTGCGGTTGTGTCGCGCATGACGACAGAAAGCGACTTTTTGGGGCCAAGAATGAAAAAGGCGGTTGCGTAGGCATCCGCCTTTGCGGGATCAACGGAGAAGACGGTTGAGCTTTTCATTCCTCTGGCCGGCCATCCCGTTTTGAGGTCGATAATGTGATGGTACCGTTTTCCCTGCCAGACAAAATAGTTTTCGTACCCTCCGCTTGTTGCAATCCCGCACGGCCTCTTTATCCTGAATCTGACGACCGGCGTATTGTTTTTCTGGTCAGGATTCTGAATGCCTGATGTCCATGCTTCACCGCCCTTGTTTCCATGCACAAAAAGGTCGCCTCCTGCATCGATGATGTAGTTGGTTATGCCTCTTTTTTCAAGGATCAGGCCGGCCTGTTTTGCTGCATAGCCTTTCCCGATACCGCCAAACCCGATTCTCATCCCTTTTTTGCCCAGAAAGAGTGTCATCGCAGTGCGATTAGTTTCAACCTCCCGCCAGTTGACAAGCTTCAGTGCACTGGTTACGCTGTCTTGCGTGGGCGGGCGCTTGCGGTGGCGAATGTTCCAGAGCCTGCCCAGGGGAAGAAAGGTGCAGTCAAATGCGCCGCCCGTGTGCTCTGAAATACTCATTGCGAGATCCGTTACAGCAAGAATGTCGGGGGTGATGGGTACTGGTGATTCTCCTGCGCGGCGTGTAACTTCGGATACAGGGCTCTCTTCAATCCATTCACTCAGCTGTGATTCAAGCCGGGCAATTTCACGGAATGCCTCTTTGTATGACTGCCTGACGCTGTCTTCTGGAATGGATGTAACAGCCGATTTGAACTTGAAAACAGTGCCCATGAGCACTTTCTCCTGCTCATAGAGCCTTACAGGCTGTTCTTTGGGAGTGCAGGAAAGGAGTGCCGTGAGCGACAGCACAACCAGTAAAATATGGCGGAATAGGTGAGCCATAGCTGTTATTGGCGTGCTGACCCGGGCAAGGAGGGAGTAGAGATTATTTTACGAGACCTGAAAAGCCCATGAATGCGAGCGAAAGGATTGCCGCTGAAATAAGGCCTATGGGTACATTTTTGAAAGGGCCAGGAATATCGGCATCCTCAAGCTTTTCTCGGATGCCGGCAAAAATCACAATGGCGAGAACAAAACCGATTGCCGAGAAGAAGGCAAAAACTACCGACATGACCAGTGAGTATTTGTCCTGAATGGCAATGAGAGCAACACCAAGGATTGCGCAGTTTGTGGTGATAAGCGGAAGGTAGATGCCCAGCGCATTGTAGAGCGATTTGCTGACTTTCTTCAGAACAATTTCAACCAGCTGGACGAGTGAAGCAATCACAAGAATGTACATGACCGTCTGCATGAACTCAATCTTGAAGGGTACCAGCACGCCGTAATAGAGCACATAGGTGATGGCTGTTGCAAGGGTCATCACAAAGGTGACTGCAAAGCCCATGCCGAGTGCAGTGTCTATTTTTTTTGAGACACCAAGGTAGGGGCAGATGCCGAGAAAGCGGGCAAAGACAACATTGTTGACAAAAACCGCGCTGACAATAACGAGTAGATATTCAGCCATCAGTTAACTCCTCTTTTCTTTTCAAGTGCGTTCATCAGGGCGATTATGGCTCCCAGTCCGGCAAAAGCGCCGGGAGGTAGAGCAAAGACAAGCAGCGGGGTGCCGTCTTCACCGATAAGGGGCATGTTGAAAATGGTCCCGCTTCCGAGCACTTCTCGGATTGATGCAAGCGCAAGAAGAGCAAGGGTAAAGCCAATTCCCATTCCGATACCGTCAAGCAGTGAATACCAGACGCCCGAACGGCTGGCGAAGGCCTCTGCGCGTCCAAGAATCATGCAGTTGACCACAATAAGCGGAATGAAGATTCCGAGCGACTGGTTCAGTTCAGGCGAAAATGCCTTGATGAGCATGTCGACTATTGTGACGAATGTAGCGATGATAAGAACGAACGAGGGTATGCGTACGGTATCGGGAATCATTTTTGAGGTCATTGAAATGACCACATTTGATCCTATCAACACAAAGGTGGTGGCAAGGCCCATGCCGAGTCCGTTGACCGCCGTTGTGGTAACAGCCAGGACAGGACAGAGCCCGAGGAGCATCTTTGTGACGGGGTTCTCTTTTATGAACCCTCTTGTCAGGGTGTTGATTGCTTCGTTCATTGTGCGGCGGTGTTAGGGTATTGCTGATTGATATGTTCAAGTCCGCGGTGAACCGCATCGGTTATGGCGCGTGAAGAAATGGTGGCTGCTGTCAGTTCATCAACGAATCCTCCATCTTTGTGGACTTTCCAGATTGGGCCTTCAAGGGTTTTGCCTTTGAACTGCTCCCTGAATTTTGGCTTGCTGATTTTGTCGCCAAGGCCGGGTGTCTCGTTAGTGTAGATGACCTTATAGTCAATGATGGTGTGGTCGGGCTCGACGGCAAGGATGATTTCAATTTTCCCGCTGTAGCCTTTTTCTGTGGATGATTTGACGGCTATTCCTTTCAGTTTACCCTCTGTGTCGCGGGCTTCAAAAAACGAGGTCTCTCCAGCCGTGATGGTTCTCAGGCTGTCGAGCGGAAAGGGAAATACCTCCTCAATTGCGCGTCTTTCCATAAGCGCCTTTGCTTGGGCAATAGGCTCTCTGGTAATGTCGTCAACGAATGCCAGAAGCGAAGCGCTGATCAGGCCGACGATGGTAAGAATAATGATTGGTCTCATGCTGTAGTAAGGGACTGTTGTTTTTTTGCTTTAATCTCGTCAAGATCCCATTTGTCAAGCAGAGGGACTAATGAGTTCATGATGAGGATGGCAAAGGAGACGCCTTCAGGATAACCGCCCCAGAGCCGGATAACGGCAGTCAGAAGACCGCAGCCAATGCCGAAAAGCAGCTGTCCTCTCAGTGAAAGAGGGCTGGTGACCATGTCGGTAGCCATAAAGAATGCTCCGAGAACAAGGCCACCAGTCAGAAAATGAAACAGGGGTGAAGCATAGGTGGTTGGATCAATCAGGTAAAAAATCCCTGTGAACACCAGTGTGCTTCCAATGAACGAGAGCGGAATGGAGACTGTGATGTAGCGTTTGTAGAACAGCCATGCTGCACCAATCAGGAGGGCCAGAACAGAGGTTTCGCCTAGGCTGCCACCGGTTTTTCCAAGTAGGGCGTCCATATAGCTGAAGCTGGAGAGTGCAGCCATGCCATCTGTTTTCAGAATGCCAAGCGGCGATGCGGCTGTCTGCATGTCGACCGAAAATGGTACTGTCCAGCTGGTCATGGCAACAGGGAACGATATGAGCAGAAAAACTCGTGCAACAAGGGCTGGATTGAAGATGTTGTAACCGAGGCCGCCAAAGAGATGCTTTGTTACCACAATGGCGACGAAGGCCCCAACGACAACCATCCAGAGCGGAAGGCCGGAGGGTACATTAAGGGCAAGCAAGAGACCTGTGACAAAGGCGCTGCCGTCAAGGCAGGAGTCGGGCTTTTTGCGGATTTTGTCGGTCAGCCATTCAAAACCGACTGATGCTGCTATGGCTGTTATGGTAACAAGAAGAGCAGGTATGCCGAAATAGTAGACCGACATGGCTGTTGCCGGTAGAAGAGCGAGGGCAACATTGTACATGACCGATTCTATCGAGTCTTTCGACCGGACAAACGGTGCGTACGATACTTTTAGCTTTACGGGTTCCATGTGTTGAGGGTAATGCGGTTAGGCAGTTTTGCGTTGCTTGCGGTTATTGACCAGGGCTTTGGCATACTTGATCCAGTGGACCAGTTCGCGTTTGGAAGGACAGACAAAGGTACAGCTGCCGCATTCGGTGCAGTTGGCAAGGCCGTAGATTTCGGCCTCGTCAAATCTGCGGAACTGTGCCTCATTGCCGAGAAGCCATGGTTCAAGGCTCTGCGGGCAGGCATCTATGCATTTGCCGCATCGGATACAGGTTCTCTCCCGGGAATTTTCAAGTCCGGCGTTGTTGATGAAGAGAATCCCGGAGGTGGTTTTGGTGATGGGTACTTCAAGGGTGAACTGTGAGCGGCCCATCATGGGTCCTCCGGTAATGACCTGATTGGTTTTTTCCGTCATGTCGCCACAGAAAGCCGCAATATCGCTGAACCGCGTGCCGATGACCGCTCTGATGTTCCGGGCCGATGTTATTTCCATTCCAGAAACAGTCAGAACCCTTTCAACAAGAGGGCGGTTACAGCAGACTGCGTCATAAATGGCAACTGCAGTGCCAATATTGTGGACAAGGCACCCTTTGTCGAACGGGAGCTGCCCTTCTTCAATGGTTCTTCCTGTTATAGCGTTGATCAGCTGTTTTTCAGCGCCCTGGGGATACTTGGTTTCAAGAGTCACTATCTCAATACCTGTTCCCTTAGCGGCTTTGCTCATGGCCTCAATGGCGTCGGGCTTGTTGGCCTCTATGCCGATATAGGGTTTTGCTTTTCCTGCAAACAATGAGGTAATGATTTCCAGCCCCTTGATGACTTCAACAGCTGACTCAACCATGACGCGGTGGTCGGCTGTAAGGAATGGTTCACATTCGGCACCGTTAAGAATGATGGTGTCAATGGTTTTGTCGGGGGGAGGGGAGAGCTTGACCGAAGAGGGAAACCCTGCGCCACCCATTCCGACTATGCCGGCATCCTTGATTTTTTCAATAATTGACTCTTTGGACAGTCCTTTCCAATCAATGGGTGCAGTATTAAGTCCCTCTGCCCATGTATCTTCGCCGTCAGTCGTGATGGTGACAGAGAGCGAGTAGTTGCCTCCAGGGTGGGGAACCGATTTTACGGATTTGACCTTGCCGCTTGTGCTGGCATGGATATGAGCGGAAATGAATCCGTCAGCTTCGCCAATGCGCTGCCCTTTTTTGACCTCGTCGCCCACTTTGACCAGCGGCTTTGCGGGTTTGCCTAAGTGCTGGCTCATTGATACAACAATCTCGGAAGGTACCGGCATCTTTTCAACAGCCTTCGATGCTGTCAGTTTTGATTCGGGGGGGTGTATTCCACCAATACTGAATGTCTTCATTTATGAGACTTGTTTTGATTTGATCATGTCTTTTTTCAGGACAATGCAGTTTACCTTTGAGGGGCATACCTCAAGGCATTTGCCGCAGGCCGTGCATTTCTCCTGAATGATCCTTGCTACGAAATTCTCAATGACAATGGCCTCTTCAGGGCATACTTTTACGCATTTCTGGCAGGCCGTACATCCGGCGTCGCAGGCTCTTTTCGTGTCGGCGCCACGGTCGTGCGAGTTACAGGCTATAAAAATCCGTTCTGCCTTTTTCTCCTGCATGACGAGCACGCCGGTTGGGCAGGCGGGCACGCAGGCGCCGCATCCTGTACAGAGATCTTTGTCGATGACGATGAGGCCGTTTTCAATGCGCATTGCGTTGAAGTCGCACCAGGCTATGCAGGAGCCGAGACCGAGGCATGAATAACGGCACTGTTTGGGGCCTGCAAAGGCCTGCATGGCCGCCCAACAGTCCTGTATGCCTACATATTCTGCGCTCTGGCGTGCATTTTCGCTGTTTCCCTGACAGATGACGCTGCAGGTTATCGGCTTAGGTTCAGCCATCTCAATGCCCAAGGATTCGCCAAGTTTGGCTGCAAGATCGGGGCCACCGACAGGGCAGGTCATGGAGGTGTCTTTTGTTCTTACAAGCTCTTCGGCAAACTGATTGCAGCTTGGATAAGCACAGGCGCCGCAGTTGACTCCGGGCAGGATTCCATTAATAATGGTGACCATCGGGTCTTCTTCCACATAGAACTTTTTCGAGACGAAATAGATAATGATGCCAAGGGTGAGGGCAAGGGATCCAAGGCTGGTTACGGCTGGTATGAAAGCTTCACTGATCATGGGACGGTGTTTGTTGCTCGAAAAAAAAATACCCTGCCGGCATCTTGTTGTGCTGGCTGAATGAATCTTGTCGGTTCGGTGTCGTTGAACTAGGTCCGTGCTATGAGGATCATCGTTCTGTAGAACGATGGAAGCTTTTAATATAGCACATTCAGCCTGTAAATAAAAGGCTCAGAGGTCACTTGTGGCGGAGCGGCCGGCGCTGTGGCGCGACCTGATCGATGACATAGTATGTTTTCTCGCCCATGCCTGCTTTTATAAGCAGAAATGTGAGGATGAGGGATCCAAGGCTGACTCCAAAGGACTGCCAGAGGGCCAGCTGGAAAGAGTTGGTAAGAATAAGTGCGCTCATGAAGATGAGAATCGGGGCGATAAAAAGAATGAGCGCGGCTTTCAGTTCTGCATGTTCGGAAAGTGATACCTGAACCGTGTCACCGGGTTTTGCTCCGCACGGGTTTCTGGCAAGAACCGTTTCTTTTGGCGCTTTGCCTTTAGGGCCTGAGGCCGCAGTGCAGAATCCGCAATGCGGCCCTTTGAGGGCTTCGTCATCGCATATAATGACAAGCTCGGCCTTTCCCTTTGCTTTTGTTGTTACAACGGTAGCGTACATGAAATTTCAGGAGAATCCGTTTCGTGCAAAAATAATGTCAACATTGTTCTTCAGCTTGTTCTGGATGTTTTCAAAGCTGAACAGCTCGTTGATGTCTTCGGCGCTGAGATGGCGGAGCAAATCCTCATCTTTCAGTACAAGGTCACGCAGATGTGTTTTCGTCGACCAGCTCTCCATGGCATTGCGCTGAACAAGGTGGTAGGCCTCTTCACGGGTCAGTCCCTTGCCGGTGAGGGCGAGAAGAAGGGTCTGGGATGTTGTCAGGCCGTAGGATGTGTTGAAGTTTTCTTTCATCCTTTCGGGATAGACCAGAAGGGTTTCAAGCGACTCGCTGAAGGTTCTGAGCATGTAGCAGAGCGCGGTGGTGGAGTCGGGCATGATGATGCGCTCAACAGAGGAGTGCGATATGTCGCGTTCATGCCAGAGCGCTACATTTTCAAGTGCTGCAATGGCATTGGAGCGAACCACGCGCGCCATGCCGGTGAGGCGTTCGAAGGTGATCGGGTTCCGTTTATGGGGCATGGCGGAGCTGCCTTTCTGCCCTTTGCTGAAAAATTCTTCAGCTTCACGGACTTCGGTGCGCTGGAGATGGCGGAGTTCAACGGAGAACTTTTCAATGCTTGCTCCCACAATTGCCATGGTGGTGGCAAACTCGGCATGCCGGTCGCGCTGGAGAATCTGCGTTGAGATTGACGAGGGCTCCAGACCCAGTTTGTGGCACACGGCCTCTTCAATATCAGGGGAAAGGTGCTGGTATGTGCCAACGGCACCGGAAATTTTCCCGACGGAAACGGACTTTACGGCGTGCTGCATCCGTTCCAGATTCCTTTTCATCTCTTCGTGCCAGAGAAGGAGTTTCAGACCGAAGGTTGTAGGCTCGGCATGGATGCCATGCGTGCGGCCCATTTCAATGGTGTATTTGAACTCAACAGCTCGTTTTCCGAGGATTGATATAAGCTGTTCTATGTCTTTAATCAGGATGGCTCCGGCGTCACGCATCTGCATGGCGAGGCAGGTATCAACAACATCAGACGAGGTCAGCCCTTCATGGATATAGCGGGACTGTGGGCCTACATATCCGGCAACATTGGTAAGAAATGCAATGACATCGTGCTTTGTCTCGTTCTCTATTTCCAGAATTTCATCAACATTGAATGCTGCGCGCTCTTTTATTGTTGCAAGTGCCTCTTCGGGAACATATCCGGCTTCCATGCGGGCTTCTACGGCGGCAATTTCAAGCTGAAGCCAGCGCTGGAATTTGGCTTCATCGGTCCAGATGTTAGCAATCTCTTTGGGTGAATAACGAGGTATCAAGGGTGTTTCTGTTTAGGGTGTGGTGAAAAACTGAATATAAGGATTATTCCTTTTCATGCTGCAGCTGTTCGTATGCAGACTTGATGAAGGCGATTGCGGCCTGGCGGTTGTAGGGAATGAGCCCGTCGATAATGGCATTTTCCATCTGTTTCTTTATGGTGCCCAACAGCCGGCCTTCGCCGATGCCGAGTTCTTTCATGATGTCGAGTCCGTCAATCGGTGGGCGCCATTTGGCCAGAAGGTCTTTTTCTCCAACCTCTTCGATCTTCTGTTCAACATTGTTGAAGTTGTTCATGATCTTTGCCACTTTCCTCGGGTTTTTGCTGGTCACATCTGCCCGGCAAAGGGCCATGAGGTCATTGAGGTCTTCGCCGGCATCGAACATGAGGCGGCGGATGGCCGAGTCGCTTATTTCCTCTTTAGAAAGGGGAATTGGGCGGTGGTGGAGGCGAATCATTTTCTGAACATAGTCGAGATGGCTCATGGGCCAACGCATATCGCGGAAGATCTTTGCTGCTGTTCGAATGCCGACGGCGTCGTGGCCGTGAAAAGTCCAGCCGTGTAGTCTCGTGAACCGTTTGGTTGCGGGTTTGCCAATGTCGTGCAGGAGCGCAGAGACTCTCAGCCAGAGGTTATCAGTGTGGGGCGAGAGATTGTCTATGACTTTAAAAGTGTGGAAGAGCGTGTCTTTATGGCCCATTCCGTCAACCTGCTCTATGCCGGCCATGGTGGCAACATCGGGCATAATTTCTTGCAGCAGGCCTGTCTGGTAGAGAATGACCAGTCCAACGGAGGGGCGCGGGGACGACATTATTTTGAGAAATTCAGTGCTGATGCGCTCCCGAGAGACTATGGTAATGCGCGCGTGCATGGTTTCCATGGCCTCAATGACTTCACCGGCAGGAGTGAAGCCGAGCTGGGCAGCAAACCGCGCTGCACGCATCATGCGGAGCGGGTCATCTGAAAAGGTCTGTTCCGGGTCGAGCGGTGTTCGTAGAATTTGGGCTTTAAGATCACTAAGCCCGTTGTGCTGGTCGATAATCTGTCCACGGCCCTGGCGGTTGAGAGAAAGGGCCAAGGCGTTGAGGGTGAAGTCGCGGCGCGAAAGGTCGTCTTCAAGCGTTCCGGTAAGGGTAATGGGCTTTCTTGATTCCGGATTGTAGGATTCCTTGCGGGCGCCGACAAGTTCAAGTTTGTAATGGACGCCTTTGGGGCCGGGGAGTTCAAGCTGTGCCGTTCTGAACCGTTCAAACAGCACAAAGTTCTTTCCGTGCAATTCTTCACGCAGCTGCTTGGCGAAAGGGACTGGGTCGCCGATGACCATAATGTCAATGTCGGTGCAGGGGCGCTCAAGAATCATGTCGCGGACGAAGCCGCCCACAAGGTAGCAGCCCATGTTGCTTCTGTCGGCAATGTCGCCAATACGGTAGAGAATGTTGGGTATGGTCGTCGTCATCGGGGATTTCGTTCTCTGTTCACAGAGTGTGCGGGTTGCTGCATTTTTCTACCAGTTCTACATTGGCGGCAATCTCTCTGGTAATTCTGTCGGCCACCATTATTGCCTGACGACCGTCAGCGGAGCTTACGGCAACAGGGGTGTTGGCTGTGATTGCGGCAATGAAATGCTCGAGTTCGTCTTTGAGAGCATTGACTTTCGGTGGTTCAGGGTGGATGTAGTCAAGCACATGGCCTTCCATAGCTTCATGGATTTCGCCGAACTGCTCCAGTATTTTTTTTGCCGCGAGTTTTTTCAGTGGGTTTTTTGAGGTGGCCTCTTCGGGTTTGACGAGACGGAACACTTCTGATTTTCCGGTTGTCAAGTCGAGCGATGCGTAACTTTTCGGAGCTGTACCGAAGAATCGGAGTTTTCGTTGCCGGCAGCGGCTGAGCCGGCTTGCGGTAACATTGGCTGTGGCGCCGTTCATAAAGTCAATCCGAGCTGTTGCCATGTCGAGCTCGTTGGAGAATACCCTGACCCCTGAAGCGGCAATGGTGCGGATGTCTGAGTTGATGAGCGAGAGTACCAGGTCAATGTCGTGAATCATGAGATCAAGGACTACGGAGACATCGGTCACCCTACGGGAAAATCCACTGAGCCTTTCAGCCTGAATGTACATGGGCTGGCCAATATAAGATTCCACAGCCCGGAGTGCGGGGTTGAATCGTTCAATGTGCCCTACCTGTATGCGGACCTTATTTTCTTTTTCAAGGCGGATAAGCTCATCAGCCTCTTCAAGAGTGGCTGTTATTGGTTTTTCAATAAAGAGGTGCAACCCCTTCTGGAGGAGTTTTTTTGCAATGGCGTGGTGGGAGCTGGTGGTAGTGGCAATAACCGCGGCGTCGCATCTTTCAGTAAGGTCGTCGAGGGATGCGAGGCAGGGGACGCCGTATTTCGCGGCCATCTCTTCGGCGCGCGCGGTGTTGAGGTCAAACACGCCGGCGCATTCAACAGCTGTCTGTTCACTGGCGATTTCAGCAATCAGTTTTGTATGGAATTCGCCGAGTTTGCCGACGCCTATGATGCCGATTTTCATAATATGAAGTCTCCTGTGGATGCCGTGCAAAAGTTTTGTTCAGTTGCCTGCCGTTTCAGCGGCTGTTTCTGCCTCTGGCTCAAGCGCATCAATTTTGTATTTGAAAAGATCAAGGGCGATAATGAATCCAACAATGGTCAACGCTCCAGCCACAATGTAAGGGGCATGAAAATTCATGCCGTAAAGAATGCTGCCGCTGAAGGGGCCCATGATTCGGGCAAATGAGTTGACTGACTGTGAAATGCCGAGAATCTCACCCTGCTGCTGCTGATAGCTGTAAAGCGAAATGAGAGAGAGGTTGATGGGGGCAACAAGGCTGGTGCCGATTGCAAAAAAGAAGAGGATTGCGAGGCCTATGGTAAAGAGCGACTCTTTAGGGGCGAAGGGGACAAAAAAGACGCCGATGAAGGTGAAAAGGTGCCCCCAGAGAAAGAGCTTGTGTTCGCCGAGTTTTTTGACGAGGGTTCTGATCATTCCGCCCTGGACTATAACCGAGAAGAGGCCTACAAATGCGAAAAGGTAGCCGATCTGCTGGTCACTGGCGAGAAAATACTCTTTCCACAGCAGGATGGAGGCTACCTGCATATTGACGATGGCAAAGGTGAAGAGATAGTTCGCAATCATCAGCATGGCAAGAGGGCGGGAACTGAAGGCGAGCTTTACTCCTGCAATATATTCGTTTACCCTCAGGGCAATAAGAGCTGCTGGTGCCGGATGGTCTATCTTGCGTTCTGCTCCATTACGGCGGAACGAGAGTTTCTTCGCGTTTTTGTTGGACTCGGGCAACAGGAAAACAGCAAGAATAAAATCAAAGAAGATGAGACCGGCAGAAACATAGCCGACCATCGGGATGCCATAATTGTGCTTCAGCAGGCCGCCGATAAGAGGTCCAATAATGAATCCTATGCCGAAGGCAGCGCCGATCATTCCCATGGCTCCTGAGCGGCTTTTGCTGTCGGTAACATCGGTAATATAGGCCTGTGCAGCGGCAATGTTTGCGGAGCCGATGCCGGAGAGACCGCGGGAGAAAATCAGGAGAGCTATGGTGGTTGTTTGGGAGAAAACAAGATAGGATACGCCGGTAATGAAGATACTGAAGAGCATGACCGGGCGGCGGCCGATTCTGTCGCTCAGCTTTCCCCAGAGAGGGGAGAAGACGAACTGCATGATGGAGAAGATTGCCGCAATCAGACCAATCATGAAGGGATTGGCTCCAAGGTCCTTGGCATAAGTCGGCAGCAACGGGAGTACAATCCCGAACCCGATCAGATCCAGCATGACCGTCAGGAGGAGAATGAAGAGAGGCGATTTCTTCATGAAAGCAGGTTCGGTTTGTTCAGCTAAAGCCCCAAAGATACGAAAAAGCAGGTCGTTTCGGTAGTACGGATTCGTTATGGCTCTCTATGCGGGGTTGAGTCGGGATGCGCAAGCCGGTACAGCGCTTCCACGCCCTCAAGCACCCTTGGTCCGGGGCGCAGAAAGATGCTGTTGTCGAAGCGGTCATAAACGCGGCGTTTCCTGACTGCCGTTATGTGTTCCCAGCCAGGGCGTTTCATAACATCTTCAGCAACTGACGACTCTTTTGCCATGTACATACACGCTATGATTTCAGGGTTTTGTCGAATCACCCACTCCTGGGAGATTTCAAAATATTCCTTTTCAACCGCGTCGCCTATGTTTCTGGCTCCGGCGTACGAAATCAGAGCAGAGGTGTAGCTGCCTTTTCCGCCTGTCCAGAATGGATCGTCCCATATTTCCAGATAGACGGACGGTTTGTAGCTTACTTTGGCCGCGTTTATCCGGAATTCTTCCAGTCCTCTGGCAATGACAGAAGCAAGGCTGTCTGCTTGGCGTTCATGGCCTGTCAGTCTGCCGATTTTTCTGAGCGTCTCGGGAATTTCTTCGGGCGTTTTGCATGAGATTGTTTCCCGCCTGATGCCCAGCGTCTCAATTTTTCGCCCCATGTTTTCATCTGCAAGGTCAACATCAATAACAAGGTCGGGATTGATGGATGCCAGCATTTCGAGCGAGGGCCTGCCGAAAGCCCCTGTTACCGGAACTGCTGCAGCTTCTTTCGGCCAGTCGCACGCGCTGGTGCGGCCTTTCAGCTGGTCTCCTGCCCCGATGGCGTAAATCATTTCAGTGATGCTCGGCGCCTGGCTGACGATAGTTGGTTTGGCTGAATTGCCTTGCGCGGTCTCTTTTTTTTCTGAGCTGCATCCAGCGAGCAGGAGCAAAAAGAGAGAAAGCAGGAGAGTGTTATGACGGAACCCGTCGTGTTTCCTGTGCATGGTAATCGAATGGTTTGGGGATGGGCCAAAAAAGCAGTAACAAAGTAATGAACCCGATATTCAAACCCAAGAGCTGCGATGATGGATCATCATATCTCATTGTACTCCATAGCGCTTCTGTTTTCTGGCGGCCTCGCGCTTTTCCTCTATGGAATGAGGATGATGGCGAGCGGGATGAAAAAGGCCTCAGGCGACAGGGTGCGTCGTCTGGTTTCGGCTGTTACAGCAAACCCTCTGTCGGGGCTGTTTGCCGGAGCCTTTGCCACGCTTGTGGTGCAGAGCAGCAGCACCATTATTGCTACTCTTGTTGGGCTGGTGCAGTCGCGCTTAATGTCATTCAGCCAGTCGTTGGCTGTTATTTTGGGCGCTGAAATTGGCACAACGGCCATGGCTCAGATGATTGCCTTTCGTCTGCATGATTATGCCATTATTATTTTTACGCTCGGCTTCATTATTCACGCTTCAGCGAGAAACGAAGCTCTGCGCTTTACCGGTGAGGCCGTTTCCGGCTTCGGCTTGCTTTTTTTTGGTCTGAAGCTGATGTCGGAAGCAGTGGCTCCGCTTGAGGCGTACCAGCCTTTTCTCGCTCTGCTCCGTGTGCTCGACAATCCTGTGATAGGAGTGTTGACTGGCATAGTGCTTACAGGGATAATGCAGAGCAGCGGAGCCTTTATTGCCATAGTGATGACGCTCGGCGGGGAGGGGAGCCTTACTCTTGATGCGGCAATTCCGCTGCTGCTTGGCGCCAATATTGGAACCTGCATTACGGGCATCCTCGCTGGTTCAGGCATGGGACGGCCTGCACGGAGGGTGGCATATGCACAGATAGCTTTCAATTCTGTAGGGGTTCTTATTTTCATCTGGTTCATCCCCTGGTTTGCCGATGCGGTGCGGGTGTTTTCTCTCTCATCGGGCGAAGGCGCCGAGCAGTCTCTCGGGGTTGTTGTGCCCCGTCAGATTGCCAATGCACACTCCATCTACAATGTGTTTATGGCGTTCTTTCTGCTTCCATTTCTCCCGCTGATGGACCGGCTGCTATATCGCATCTATCCCGATGACCCTGAAGAAACCCGGCAGATACCAGCAGTATGGTATCTCCAGAAAGATGCGCTTGATTCTCCCGCACTTGCTCTTGGCTATGCCAGAGCTGAAATTTCCAGAACAGCGAAGATTGCCTCACGAATGGTATGCGCGGCACTCCATCCCTTTATTGAAAACGGGCCAGGAAGGGATGAGGTATACAAGAGCCTTACGGTTGTGGGGGGGATGGCAATGCGGGAAGAGAAGCTTGACTTTCTTGAAAAGCAGCTTTCCGAATATCTTATAAAGATAAGCCGGAGCGAACTGAACGAGGCGCAGGCAAAAGAGGTTTTTGCCCTTATGGATGCTGTCAAGGATCTTGAATCCATGGGGGATGTTATTGATGCACTCAGGGAGCGCCTTGTACGGATGAAAGTGAGTCTGAAGGCTGAGCTCAGCGAAGAGGGCAAACGGGAGCTACTTTCGCTCCATTCATTTGTGTGTAGTGAGGTCGACAAGCTTCCGACCCTGCTTGAGGAGATGGATGGCGGGAAAGCTGCCGAAATGCTGCAGGATGACAGGCTGTTCTGCGATTTGGTGCGAACGGTTCAAGGCTGCCATTTCAAAAGGATTCAGTTGCATCCTGAAGCAGAGTTGACCCATAACCTCCACATGGAGCTCGTCAATGTGCTACAGCAGGTTCACCATTATGCGAAAAGTATTTTTCGTACTCTCGCTGAAATGCAGCACAATAAATAAGTGACGCACGCCGATTGACAATTCAGTTTTCTTTCTTATAATCAAACTTGAACCTGTGGTGTCGGAATCGGAAACGAGACCGACTTAAAAGGGAACCCGGTGAAAATCCGGGACAGTACCCGCTGCTGTAATCCTGCGCCTCGCTTAACGGTGAGGTGAACAAGTTCTGGCAACAATGCCACTGTACCGAGCCATTCGGGACGGGAAGGCTGCCAGAACCCGGGAAAGTCAGAAGACCTGCCGCAATTATTTCATTCAACGCTTCGGGATAAAGCAATATACCACCATGATGAACAGCACTGTTCCGGTAAAGGGCGTGCGGGCATTCCGCACTGGTTTCAGGGAGTTTCGCTCCCGTATTTTTTTCTCCATCCTGTCCCGCATCTTTCCTTCACTGCGCAACTTCGCGTTGCCGGCCCCCCCGTCTTTGGAAATGTTTGCTACAGACAGAAAGCTCGTTTTCACCAATCCATTGATGGCCAGGACCATACTCCAGCACCGGCGCTCAGCTGTATGCTTTGCTGGCAGGGAGTGCGATAAGCCTGTGGACCGGCTGTGGGACCCTTTTGGACACGGTTTTCCCTCTTCCCTGAATGGAATTTTTGCCGCTTTTCTTGTCGGCCTTGCCGCAAGATTTTAAGGAGATTCCATTATGAAACAGCATTTTCGTGGTTATTCGCTTTCGGCGGGCGCATTGACAGCAGCTGCGCTTTTTTTTATACCTCACGAGGCTTATGCTATGCATATCATGGAGGGATTTCTCCCCCCCTTCTGGAGCATTTTCTGGCTCGTGCTGTGTATTCCTTTCCTGATTGCAGGCTTTCGTTCCCTCAATAAGATTGTTGAGCTGAACCCACGCATGAAACTGCTTCTTGCCATGGCAGGAGCATTTGCTTTTGTCCTCTCTTCGCTGAAGATCCCTTCCGTGACGGGAAGCTGCTCCCACCCTACAGGCGTTGGTCTCGGCACCGTCCTCTTTGGTCCTGCAGTTATGAGCGTGATGGGTGTTATCGTTCTCCTCTTTCAGGCGCTTCTTCTCGCTCATGGGGGCCTGACTACTCTTGGCGCAAACGCTTTTTCAATGGCGATTGCCGGCCCCTTCGTTGCCTATGGCGTGTACAAGGCAGCAGGTGCCATGAAGTCGCCGCAATGGCTTGCCGTGTTTCTTGCGGCCTCACTCGGCGACCTGCTGACCTATGTGGTTACCTCACTGCAGCTCGCTCTTGCTTTTCCATCGGTTGATGGAGGCGTGATGGCGTCGCTCGTGAAGTTCATGTCCATATTTGCAGTTACGCAGATACCGCTCGCAATCAGCGAAGGGATTCTGACCGTTATGGTTTTCAACGCAATAATGGCATACAGCAGCGAGTCATTTTCAGGTCTTAATATTTTAAAACAGGAGCATTGAACCATGGAACGGCAGCTAGATAATTTCCTTGGCAAAATGACAAATCCGATTTTGATTCTGATTGTTGTCGGCCTTGCCGTATTTCCGCTGATGACAATGAAGGATGCAGAATTCGCAGGAGCTGACGGTCAGGCAGAAGAGGCCATTACGGTTATTAATCCTCAATATGAACCGTGGTTTGAGTCTTTCTGGTCGCCGCCGGGCGGAGAGATTGAGAGCATGCTTTTTTCCCTTCAGGCGGCTCTTGGCGCAGGAGTTCTTGGGTATGGCATCGGCTTTTTAAAAGCAAAGCATGAGGAGAAGAGAGAGCGGTCGTGATAACTCCTGATTTTTATGCATCACAATCACGGTTGCGGCTGATTGATCCGGGTCTCAAGCTTTTTGTGGCACTCCCTTTGCTTGGCATATGCCTGTGGGCAGACTCCATTGTGCTTTCGATTGCCATTCTCATTTTTACGGGATCAATACTGGTTAAGGGTGGCGGTGTTCCATTGCGGATATATATGAAACTGGTGTTTCTGCCAATTTCATTTCTTTTGCTGGGAACCGTCACCATTGCTTTTTTTCATTCTATGTTTTCGGGAAGTATGTTGGCTTTACTGAGATAGGCATACTGCAGGCGACGCATCTTTTTTTCAAGGCACTTGCTGCCGTGTCGTGTCTTTTTTCCCTTTCTCTTACAACGCCCATTACTGATCTGGAATTTATTGCGCGGCGGTTCAGGGTGCCCGGAGTTCTGGTTGAGATGACGGGACTTGTCTACCGCTTCATCTTTCTTTTGCTTGATTCTGCCAACACCATGCGCACGGCTCAGCTATCCCGGCTGGGGTATTCGGGTTTTGCTGCGAGCTTCCGCTCCCTTGCCTCACTTTCTTCGTCGTTGTTCGTGCATTCACTCCAGAAGTCGGAAGATCTTTTTATCGGTCTCGAGTCTCGAGGCTATACAGGTAATCTTACTGTGTCGCGGGAGCTTTATGAGAGTCGAAGAGAGTGGTATGCCGCATTCGTCGTTTTCCATCTGGCAGTTATTGCTGCCGCTCTTTTTCTTCAATCACTTCGGGGGAACTGGTGGTGAAACAACCTTTCCTGCTTGAGTCAAGCGGGCTGCATTATACCTATCCGGATGGCACCATCGGCCTGGATGGCCTCAATATTAATGTTAAGAAGGGTTCTTGCACGGCTCTGCTTGGCAGCAATGGAGCCGGTAAGTCTACCCTCCTCCTGTCGATCAACGGAATACTCCGACCATCGTCCGGCATGATTCTGTTCAACGGGGAGGCGCTTGATTATTCCCGTCATGGGCTTGAGGCTCTCAGAAAACGGGTTGGAGTAGTGTTTCAGAATCCCGATGCGCAACTCTTTTCCGCCAGTGTCTATCAGGACATATCCTTTGGTCTCTGTAATCTCGGGCTTTTGGATGATGATGTGCGTGAAAGGGTTGAGGCGGTAATGAAGAAAACCGGTGTTGATGCTCTTCGTCAGAGGCCGGTCCATCGGCTTAGCCATGGTCAGAAAAAAAGGGTGGCTCTGGCGGGAGTGCTTGTCATGGAACCGGATCTGCTTGTGCTTGACGAGCCCACTGCCGGCCTAGACCCAAAGGGGGCTTCTGAAATCATGCATTTCATAAAAGACTTGCAGGCGCACTCAGGCATTACGGTGCTGATTGCAACGCATGATATTGAGATGGTTCCGGTTTTCTGTGACCATGTTTGCGTTATGGATGCCGGCAAGATGCTGCTTCAGGGTTCGCCTGATGATGTTTTTGCCTGTCGGGAACTTCTCCGCAATGTCGGGTTGCGTCTCCCCAGAATCGGCCATCTGATGGAAATTCTTGAAGAGAAAGAGGGCTTCGCTTTGAGTGGTGCGGCTTTTACAGTTGGTGCTGCCAGACGGGCGTTGGTCGCATTGAAAAACAATTGATGAGGAACAATGGTATGTCAGTAAAGAATGGAAAGGTGTATCTGGTAGGGGCGGGTCCGGGGGATCCTGATCTTCTTACCCTGAAGGCGTTCAGTCTGCTGAAGTCGGCAGATGTGGTTCTGTATGACGCACTCATCAATCCGGCGGTTCTTGATCTTGTCAACAAGCAGGCTGAAATGATTTATGCCGGCAAGCGTTTTGATGATGGTCAGGATCAGACTGAACGGCAGGAAGAGATCAACATGCGTTTGATAGACTATGCCCGTGAGGGCAGCCTGTGTGTGAGGCTTAAGGCTGGAGACCCGTTTATATTCGGCCGTGGTGTTGAGGAAGTGCGGGCGCTGGTTGAGGAGGGGATAGCGGTGGAGGTGGTTCCAGGAGTAACCGCAGGGATTGCGGCTGCCGGGCTCGCCCATATCCCCCTTACCGAGCGGAACCGGATGACTTCCGTTCTTTTTTGTACCGGCCATACCGTTCATGATGCCCCAGAACAGTTCAGCGCTCTTGTTTCACTGCTGAAGGCAGGGAGTTCTATCGTCATGTACATGGGGCTGAAGAATTTGGAGGGTATGGTAGACCGCCTTCTCGGCAAGGGGCTTCCTTCCGGGCTTCCTGTTTCAGTTGTATCAAGGGTTTCATATCCAGACCAGGTGACCCTCAGCGGCTCGCTTCAGACCATCGTTTTTATGGTCAATGAAAAAGGGATTTCAACCCCCGCCATATTTCTTATCGGTGAACATGCCGTTCCAGCATGCAATGAAGAGTTGCTTGAGGCTGTTGTCCGTAACAATCAATCGTCCTGACACTCATGGGAAAAGATCATAAAAAGAGGGAGCAGGTTAATAAACCGGCCATATTGCTTGCACATTTCGGGACAACCTATCCCTCAGCGCTCCCTTCGCTGATGAATATAGGCCGCGTGGTACAGACAGCCTTTCCTGGTGTAGAAACACGGCACTGTTTTACTTCAAACATGGTCAGAAAAGTCTGGACCGCAAGGCGCAGCCAAAGCGCATTATGGCTGTTGCGTGGCGTCCCGCGTGAAATACTCCATGCTCAGAGTTTTCTCGGTGCAGTCGGCAACCTGCAGGACGAAAATTTCAGGACCATTATTGTGCAGCCGACCCATATATACCACGGGGAGCAGTTTGAGGATCTGAAGTCTTTTGTGCAGGCCCTCCAGTCAATCAGAACCATAAAAAGAGCTTGGGCTCCGTTCGAAACCATTGCCCTTTCACGGCCGGCACTCGGTACCTGTGGGATTCTGCATGATTATGCCCTTGATATCAATGAGGTTGTTGGAATTCTGGGAGATGATGTCCTTTTGGCACGCCAGATGGGCGCAGCACTGGTGTATGTGGCGCATGGCAATGATTATTTCTCTTCGGGGGTCTTTCACGAAACCCTGAAAGTTATGCAGGAAGCCTACCCTGATGTGCGCATTCATATCGGCATGGTGGAGGGTTATCCTGGTATTGAGGATATTGCGGGGGTGCTACAGCGGGAAGGTTCGCGGAAGGTGCTCATGAAGCCGCTCATGATCACAGCCGGAGACCATGCGCATAACGACATTGACAATGAGTCGCCGGATTCATGGAAAAGCGGCGTTGAGTCTGTTGGATGTGAAGTGGTGACCCAGATGAACGGGCTTGGTTCTAACAATGCCTTTGCCGAACTTTTTGTCCGGAGAATTCGGGAGACAGCTGCTGATAATAGTATTGAGCTGAACAGTCATAAAATAAAGGATTAAGTATGGAAGGCTGCATCTATGGGGTCTCGCTCGGCCCGGGCGATCCTGATCTGATAACCATCAAAGCGCTCCGGTTGATCAAAACCGCCGACAGGGTTTACTATCCCGGTACGGTTGGCGCTGGAGGCCGTGTTGGCGGGGTTGCCATTGGAATTCTTGAGGCATACAGCATTCCCGAAGACCGCATGTCCGGGATGCTGGTTCCCATGTCGCGTCATCGGGATGCGGCTGAATCATGCTATGAAGAGAACTATGGCCGTATTGCGGCCGATGCACGGGCAGGGAAAAGGGTTGTTGTGGTGAGCGTTGGTGACAGTGGTTTTTTCAGTACCTGTACGGCTATCCTTGAGCGGGCTGTGTGCGATGGAATTGCCACTGAAATGGTTCCGGGAATACCTGCTTTCATTGCGGCAGGTTCAAGTGTAGGCATGCCTCTTGCCCTTCAAAATGACAGGGTTCTTGTTCTGGCCCAGTTGGACGACATCGAACTTCTTGACAAATATGTCAAGAAGTTTGAAACGGTTGTTGTGATGAAGCTTTCTACACTGAAAAACGGTCTTGTCAAATGGCTTGAACGGTCCGGCGGTCCGTTTCTGTATGCCGAGAAGGTTGGTATGGAAGGGGAGTTTACGACCATGGACATCAATGCTCTCTGCCAGAGGGATATCCCATATTTTTCCATGCTTGTCTGTTCGCGTCATTGCATGCAATCAAAACTATACAAAGGAAATATATGTCGGGAAAAATAACCGTTGTAGGTCTCGGGCCGGGAAACGAGCGGATGATTACGCCTGCGGTGACGGAGGCGATTACAGCTGCAGATGTGGTTGTGGGGTACTGCGGCTATATGGCTTTCATTGAGCATATTATCCCTGGGCAGGCAGTACGGATTTCAAGCGGCATGACGCAGGAGGTGCGGAGGGCTGAAAAGGCTTTTGTTCTGGCCCGTGAGGGGAAAAGTGTGGTGGTGGTGAGTTCGGGAGATGCGGGCATTTACGGCATGGCTCCTCTTATCATGGAAATGTATGCAAAGGCGGAATCTGATGATGTTGATGTGGAAGTGCTTCCCGGCATCAGCGCATTTCAGGCTGCTGCAGCCAGACTCGGGGCTCCCATCAGTCACGATTTCTGCGTCATTTCACTTTCCGATCTCATGACTCCATGGGAAAAAATTGAAGCCCGAATAAATGCTGCGGCTTCTGCTGATTTCGTTACAGCAGTCTACAACCCTAAAAGCCGCGACCGGTTCTGGCAAATCCACAGGTTCAGGGAGATTTTCCTTCAAAAGCGCGTTCCAGAGACGCCAGTTGGCATTGTCCGTAATGTCGATCGGGACAGTGAGTCGGTTGTTTTGACCACGCTCGGTGAATTTGACCCTGATTCGCTCGACATGTTCAGCGTTATGCTTGTGGGCAATGATTCCACATTCTTTTCCCGTAACCGGATGATTACCCCCCGGGGATATTTCGACAGGCAGAGGGCTGAAGAGAACAAAACAGTTGGGCAGTCAATCATGAACGGGAGTTTCAGGAAAATTGTCGGCATGCTGAAAAAGAGAGACCTTGCGCCCGATCACGCCTGGGCGCTTATGCATGTGATTCACACAACGGCAGATTTTGAGCTTGAAAATCTGTTCCATACCTCTCCGGGAGCAGTTGAACGCTGGTTTCATGGACTTACGGCCGGAGGAGCCGTTATCGTGACAGATGTCACCATGGTGCAGTCGGGTATCCGCAAGGCCGCCCTTAAAAAATATGGCATCACGGTATGCTGTTATCTCAGTGACCCCCGGGTGCCGGAAATGGCGGCGAAGCATGGCATCACACGGAGTCAGGCCGGTATCCGGCTTGCAGCCGGCGAGCATCCCGACGCGCTTTTTGTTGTAGGGAACGCACCCACAGCATTGATGGAGCTGGCGTCTCTGCTCAATCGTACCGATTTTTCCCCCATGGGAGTTATTGGAGCACCGGTGGGATTTGTGAATGTTGTTGAGTCGAAACATAGGCTCAATGCGGCCGCAGGGTCAATCCCTATTGCCGTGACAGAGGGGCGTAAAGGCGGTAGCTCGATAGCGGCTACCATAGTTAATGCGGCACTGAGTTTTGACGATGCCGTCGAGATGTTTCCGGGGCGCTATGTCTGAACGATTGACATTGATAGGGGTAACTGACAGCAGGCAGCTGCAGCTCAGTAAAGAAGCGCGTGAGGCAGTTGCTGTCCATCGGGTGTTTTGTGGAGGCGAACGCCATCACCGACTGGTGAAGGACCATCTGCCACCCGGGAGCCGCTGGATCACCATTGCCCCTCCGATGGATGGGGTGATTTCAGAAATCCGCAGGGAGAATGGGCCCGTTCTGGTGTTTGCATCTGGAGATCCCTTCTTTTACGGTATCGGCGCCACACTCCAGAGGGCGTTTCCAGAGGCCTTTTTTTCTTCCATGCCGGCATTTCACTCCCTGCAGCTGCTTGCCCAGCGGTGTCTTCTTCCCTATCAGGAAATGCATCATACTTCACTTACTGGCAGAAGCTGGGCGGAGCTTGATTCGGCGCTTATCGGTGGTGAAAGGATGATCGGCGTACTTACCGACAGGAATAAAACCCCTTCCGCCATCGCCGCCCGTATGCTTGAGTACGGGTATGGCGGTTACTCAATGAGGGTGGGTGAGGCTCTTGGGGGCCCAGAAGAGCGCATACGAAACTGCAGCCTGGAAGATGCGGAAACTGAACAGTTTCATGATCTCAACTGTGTGCTGCTGCAATTGGATGTTCCCCGCAGGCAGTATTTCGGCATTCCAGAGGCCGAGTTTGCAGGGCTTCAGGGCAGGCCGAACATGATTACTAAAATGCCGTTCAGGCTGGCGGCTCTCTCCTGTCTTGATCTTGCGAATGCATCTTCATTCTGGGATATTGGATTCTGCACAGGCTCCGTTTCCATTGAAGCGCGTCTGCAGTTTCCCCATCTTGCCGTTACGGCATTTGAAAAGCGCAGGGAATGCGATGAACTTCTTGAAGTTAACAGCCGGAAGTTCGGTGCTCCCGGAATCCGGAAGGTAATGGACGATTTTCTGCAGCAGGATTGCTCCGGATATTGCGGTGCTGGCGGAACGGTTGATGCTGTCTTTATTGGGGGTCATGGTGGACGGCTTGCCGCTATTTTTGAAAAAGTCATTCCCTTTCTGGCTTCGGGCGGCAGGATTGTGACCAATGCAGTTCAGCCTTCAAGCCGGGACGAGTTTCTTCGGCTCGCGGCAGAACGCGGATGCTTTGTTCGTGAGAACCTGACCCTTCGCGCTGACGATCATAATCCGGTAGAGGTTCTGACGGCTGTGCATCGGCAGGGCAATGAAAACCAATGATATACATGATACTATGAAGACTCTTGCTGTCATAGCTGTTTCGGATGGAGGCATCCGTCTTGGCCGTAAACTTGTTGGCCTGCTGCATGCCGATGAAAATCTTTCATGTGAGCTTGTTTCAACGCGAACTGCAGACGGGGTGACAACGGTTCCTTCGCTTGCGGCATTTGTTCGTGATACATTCAATTTTCATGACGGGTTTGTTTTTATAGGGGCTTTGGGCATCTGTGTTCGGACTATTGCCCCTTTGCTGGTTGACAAGGGGAGCGATCCGGCGGTTGTCAACTGCGATGAACAGGGCGCGTTCGTCCAGCCGGTTCTTTCTGGCCACAAGGGGGGGGCAAATGACCTTGCACTGAGGCTTTCGCGTCTGCTGGGCGCACAGGCAGTGATGACCACTTCAAGTGATGTACAAGGCCTCTGGCCGCTTGATGTTCTTGGCCGGGAAGAGGGGTGGAGTACCGAGTTTGTGCCCTCAGTCGAGGGTGAATCAATGACCACAGCCATGGCCTCGTTTGTCAACCATCGGCCGACCGTTTTGCTGCTGGAGCAGAGAGATTCCGTTACCGACTATCTTGAATGCACCCTTCCGTCTTTTGTCCGCGTTGCCTATCGATATGAGGATATTGATTTTGATGCATGCAGCCTCCTTTTGGCAGTTACGCCAAGGCTGTATACCCCTCCTGTCCAGAGCGTGTTCTATCGGCCCGGGGTACTTATGGTTGGGCTGGGATCGGAAAGGGATATTGATCCTGATCTGTTCTGCCGTTCCTTCGTTCATGCATTCACGGCTTCCGGTTTCTCCACAGCGTCCATCAAAGCGTTCGGTACGGTGGATTTCAAGCTCAACGAGAAGGCTTTCATTGCTCTTTCGACTGAGCTCTCCGTTCCACTGCAGGGATTTCTGCCCGAACAGCTCAACGGGGTTAAGGTCCCCAACCCTTCAGAGGTGGTGTTCCGTAAAACCGGCTTGCACAGCGTCTCGGAGGCCTCGACAGCCCTGCTTTCGGGTGGGGAAGAGTGGCTTGTTGAAAAGCAGAAAATGGCGCTTCCCACGGCTGGGGAGGCGGGGCCACGCCATTATACCTTTGCCGTCAGTATTGAAAGAAGTGCTGTTTGCGCTGGCCGCATAGCAATTGTGGGAGCGGGGCCAGGCGATCCTGAGCTGGTGACGGTGAAAGGAAAACGCTATCTGGAAGCCGCCGATCTCATTCTCTATGCAGGAAGTCTTGTGCCGGAAAAATTGACCCATTACGCCAAGCCCGGAGCACTCGTGCGCAGTTCGGCCTCACTCTCTCTTGAAGATCAGTTTGCTTTGATGGATGGTTTTTACCGTCAGGGTAAGTTCATTGTTCGTTTGCATACCGGTGACCCATCGATTTACGGAGCCATTCAGGAACAGATGGCACATTTCGATACCGAAGAGATGGAGTATGAAATTGTTCCCGGGGTCTCGTCTTTCCAGGCTGCCGCTGCGGTACTGAGGTCGCAGTTTACAGTGCCCGAAGAGGTTCAGACCATCATCCTGACGCGTGGGGCGGGTCGTACTCCCGTTCCTGAAAAGGAGAAGCTGTCGGAACTGGCGCGCTCTCGAGCCACCATGTGCATTTATCTCAGCGCTGAGTGGAGCGATGAAGTCCAGTCGGAACTTCTTCAGCATTATCCACCCACTACCCCCGTTGCGGTTTGTTACCGACTGACCTGGGACGATGAGCAGGTGTGGCGTGGTGAACTCAGCTCCATGTCGGACCTTGTGCACCAAAGCGGAAAAACCCGGACGGTTCTGCTTGTGGTGGGAGACGCCATTGGTGCGCGAGTGAACCGCTCGAAGCTCTATGACCCCTCATTCCCTCATGGGTTCCGGGAGGCAAACGGTTCATGAAGGCGAAACGATGATACTGGTACTTGGCGGCACAACGGAAGGGCGCTTGACAGCCGGGCTTCTGGATGAACTGCGTATGCCGTTCATCTATTCAACAAAGACTCCCGTTGAACCATTTGCAACTTCGTATGGGGTTTTTCGCCATGGTGCGCTTCTGGAATCAGCTATTGGCGGCTTTCTCTCAGCTCACCACATCACAAAGGTCATTGATGCTGCGCACCCCTTTGCGGCTCGTCTTCACTGGTTGATATTCAATGCATGCAGAGATGATGGAGTGCGTCTGATGCGTTTCGAACGGCCCTCCCCGGTGGAACTCTTTGCATCATTGGAGGATAACGGCATTGTGCGCGTGCATGATTTTGAGGAAGCTATAGCTGTTCTTGAAGAGATCCGTCCATTGAATCTTCTTGCCCTTACCGGAGTACAGTCCATAGCTCCTCTTCGTTCATGGTGGAGGCACAACGCTACGGTTCTGCGTATTCTGCCCGTCCCCTCCTCGCTTCAGATTGCTGATGAGCAGGGGTTTCCTCAAGAAAATCTTATTCTCACGCCGCCTTCAGAAAGCCAGTCGGACCTTGAGAGCCTAATCAGAATCCATAATGTTGACTGCGTTCTGACAAAAGAGAGCGGTGCATCGGGTTTTCTTCCCTCAAAAATCAGGGCAGCTGCAGCGTGCGCAATCCCTTTGGTGCTTATTATGCGCCCACCCAATCCCGACTATCGGCACCTGGTCACTTCTCTTGATGAACTGCGGAATCTTCTGTTATGCTGAAACCTCTCCGTACCGGCTATACAACCGGAGCTTGCGCAACGGCGGCTACCGGCGCTGCTCTGAGGGCGCTTCTGGACGGTGTTGCACCAAATTCGGTTGCCGTTGATCTTCCTTCCGGTAAACGGGTCACTTTTCCTGTTGCTTTATTACAAATATCAAGCGCCTCGGCCGGATGCGGGGTAATGAAAGATGCCGGTGATGATCCCGATGTAACAGGTGGCCTCATGATCTGCAGTGAAGTGGCGCTTATGGAGACTGAGGCGCCAGGGAGTGTTACTTTCCTCCAGGGGGAGGGGGTTGGAACCGTAACGCTTAAGGGTCTTGAAGTGCCGCCCGGTGAGCCGGCAATCAACCCTGTTCCGAGAAGAATGATTACCGAGTGTGTGGCGCGCGAGCTGAAGTTGCATCCACTGAAGTGTGGCGTGTCGGTGAGGATATCGGTGCCGGGAGGGGAAGCTGTTGCCGCTAAAACAATGAATGCCCGAATCGGCATTACCGGGGGAATTTCCATTATCGGTACAACTGGTGAGGTGGTTCCCTACTCCCTTGAGGCCTGGGTTGCCAGCATCCGGCAGGCTGTGTCCGTGGCAGCGGCTAACGGTTGCCATGAGCTGCTTCTCTCTGCAGGAGCTCGGAGTGAGGGTTTGACGCGTTCTTTCTGCCCTCAAATCGGTCCACTCTGCTCCATCCATTATGGCAACTTCATCGGCCGTTCACTCCAGACTATCAATGAGCATGGCGGCTTCCGGCGTGTCACTATCGGGGTGATGCTGGCAAAAGCAACAAAACTGGCACAGGGTGAACTCGACCTCTCCAGCAGAGTGGTTTCCGTGAAAACAGATGATCTTGCAGCCATGGCCAAAGGCGATGGCTATTCTCCTGATATCTGTAAGCAGTTAAGGAATTTGAAGCTTGCCCGCAATATGACGGAGATTGTCCCTTTCAGAGATGGAGAAACGCTTTACCGCACTCTTGTTTCTTTATGCCTGAGGGTCTGTCGGAGGGTAGCTCCTGAACTTCCCATAACCTTCGTACTGCTTGATATGGAGGGGCGCTTCATGTCATGCAGTTCAGACAACGAGGCGGATGGAGGTGAGGAATGGCAGTTCGGATTATTGTGAATGATTAAGCGAGAGCGTATATTTACATAAGTTTTTTTTAGAGCATTCAGGAACACGGTTGAAATCCGTGGCGGTCCCGCCGCTGTATCCGGGGACTGAACCTGCACTTGATTCCTTCGGGAATGGTCACTGTTCGGGGCGAACCTGAGCGGGAAGGCTTGCAGGGGAGGGGAGATCCGGGAGCCAGAAGACCTGCTGTGAAGAAACACAATATACCGGGATATCCGTAAAGGGATATTTCTTCCGCAGAAACCCAATGGTAAAGGGCTTCGCTCCACCTTCTGAAAGGTGGGACGAAGCCCTTTTTTTATTTCAAAAAAATAAAACATGTCATGCGATGAAAGCTCTCCTCCTTACCAAACAGAAATCATTGACGATTGTTGAGAGGCCGATGCCTACTCCTGATGAAGGCGAGGTTCTCGTTAGGGTTGCGGCGGCCGCTCTTTGCCGGACCGATGCAAAAATGTGGCACTCAGGACACCGGGATCTGCATATGCCACGGATTCTCGGCCATGAAGTCAGCGGTTTTATTGATGCAAGTCCCGGCCGGCTTTATGTGATATGGCCCGGGAAGGCTTGCGGAAGCTGTCATGCCTGCAGGAGCGGTCGGGAGAACTTATGCCCTGATATGCGCATAACTGGGTTTCATCGGGATGGAGGATTTGCTGAATTTCTGGCTGTTCCCCGTTCAAGCCTTCTTGAAGTGCCTGATGGAGTTGGCGCATCGATGGCTGCTCTTTCTGAACCTCTTGCCTGTGCTGTGCATGGTGTAAGGCAGGCCTCTGTCAATTCATGTGACCAGGTGCTGATTTATGGTGCGGGCACTCTGGGAATCCTGCTGGCCTTAGTCTGCTTGGATTGCGGAGCCACGGTCGTAATAGCAGATCCCGACGAGGACAAGCTTTCAAAGAGCACGGCGTTCAGGAGTGGTTTCGGCGTAGGAACTGACCTCCATTTGAGCGGAGCGGATGGTCTGGTTGATGTCGTATTCAACGCCACTCCCGCAGCCGAAACATTTGATGCAGGAGTTCATCGACTTGCGGCTGGCGGCAGATTCTGCCTGTTCAGCGGAATAGGGAATCTTCCGGTAATCCCCAGCCGCATATTTGACGAACTGCATTACCGTGAACTCAAATTTGTGGGTGCTTACGGCTGCACCCGTAATGACATGAGCGAAGCAGTCCGTCTCCTTTCATGCTACGCCGATGATCTCCAATTCCTTATTGAACGCAGAATAAGGCTGGATGAGGTGCCTTCGGAAATGGAAGCTATTCTCGTCGGGAAAGGTTTCCGGCGGATAATCGCTTGATGCATCGGCAAGATTTTGACACTACTAATCAGGAATTCCGGAGTCCGTATCCGACACCGGCACCAATCAGGAAAACACCAATGGAAAATGAACAGCAGCTTCGGGAATTTGGAAAATTGATTACGGCGATTGCTGCCGGCCATATTATGGGGCGAGAGGAGTCATGTGAGGCTTATCGGCAGGTTATTCTCAATCTCCAGCCGGAGCTTCAGCAGGGGGCGTTTCTTTCAGCCCATCTGATGCGGGGGCCAACAACTCTGGAGCTGTCTGGAGCGTGGGACGCTCTCGACAGGTATGACACTCAAAAAATCGAGGTAAGCATTGATGGCCCTGTATGTGATATTGTCGGCACCGGATCCGACAGTCTGAAAACATTGAACTGCTCAAGTCCCGCTGCGTTGATTGCCGCTGCATGCGGACTGCCGATCGCGAAAAAGGGAGCAAGGCTTGTCACGGGCGTTTCAGGCGCATCCGATATTTTTGAGGCTTTAGGGATCAATCTCGACCACCCGCTGGAGCGTGCCGCACTCAGCCTCAAGAATGCCGGGATTTGCTATCTGCCTGGAGAAGCTTTTCTGAAATCAGGTTGGGCAAGGCTTATCAGAAGCATGCGATTCACTTCGGCATTCAACATCCTTGGCCCGCTCACCCGTCCCTGTCGGCAGAACAACTGTGCGGTTATCGGAGCCTATTCGCCCGCCGTGTCGTTACAGATGGTTGCAATCCTTGCTGAAACAGGTACGAGCGCGGCTCTCTCTCCTTACGGTATGGCAGAAGGCTTTCTGCCAGAACTTGGCATTGACGAATTCTCTCTTTGCGGGCCGACCCGAGTTGTAGAACTGCGTCATGGATCAATTACGCAGTATGAAGTTACTCCTGAGGATTTCGGGATGAAAACAGTGCCTTTTGATTGCATTGCCAGCAAGAGCAGTGCGGCCCAGAACGCGGCAGTAGTTATGGCTGTTCTTCAAGGCAGGCAGTGCGGCCCGGCGGCCGATTTCTTTTGCATGAATGCTGCTGCCGCCCTGTATGTTTCAGGTATTGCACCATCGTATCGACATGGTAATGATTTAGCGCATGAAGCCCTTGAGTCTGGTGCTGCTTATGAAAAGTTTGAAATCATGCGCGAATACCAGGGGAGTGAAGTGTTTGTGCAAAATTGACATAAACCGAACTGGTGCGGCCCTGTTTGCAAGTCAGAAAAAAAAGCAGTAACTAAAAATACATTGTTCTTTCTCGTCATAACAGGTGCCGGTTTAAAAGCCGGAGAATAGGGAAGTGCGTGAGATTCGTACACTGTACCCGCAACTGTAAAGCGGTAACCCGCCAAGTAAGGCATATGACCACATATGCATGCAAGGCGGTCTTTTCAGGTCACTGTGCTGTTTCCTCCCGGGAAAAGCGCGGGAAGGTCTGAAGGAGATGTGATCCGTGAGAGTCAGGAGACCTGCCGGTTATGCTGTTGTATGGAAGAAAAAAAGACTACGGGTTCATAGTCCTGATGGCAACACGACGAAGTATAGGTGACAACAAGTTTTTCAAACCGGTTCATCAATAAGCCCTCCAGAGAAGGTAGCGCATTCGTTATTGCGTTTCCTGTTATAGTTTTCATCTGCTGGGCAAAAAAAGTTTTCCCCCGTCACGATGCCGTGCTGTATCGAGGTTGGGTTTTCTCCGTCGGCGCTGCCTCTCTGTGTGTGGAAAGGCGGTGCCGATGGTAATTTTCTATCGAGGTTGAAATGGGCAATGAAAAAAAAAGGAGAGGGCGTCTTACCGTTCCTCGTAAAGAGATTGCATGGTTTCCTGTGATCGATCCTGATGCATGCAACAGCTGCACTTCCTGTTCTGATTTCTGTCCCAAAGGGGTGTTCGCTTCCGGTCCTGACGAAGGATTGCGGCGCCGGCCAAAGATGACGGTCGCCAATCCCTACAATTGCATCGTTCTCTGTAACAAGTGCGTATCCATCTGCCCCGCTGGAGCCATCTCGTTGCCGGATCGTGCAGATTTCGAGCATTTTATAGAGTATATCGACTGAACACCCGAAATTGGTTCAAACGCCTGAGGCGATAACCCTATTACAGGTTTTCTTGTGGACAATGGTAGATATTTATACTCTATACGCTTACATTTTTCACCCGTTGACGGAAGGTTTTGATGCATGCTGAAAAACACCTCTTTGCCACCACCCCTCTGATCGGGAAGTTCCTTAGGAAAAGGGCAGTTGATCGATTCTTTTCAGGCGGCGGCAAAGAGGCTACTGTCGCTTTGGCAAGAGCTGTTGAAGAGTCTCACCCGGAATCAGATGCCATCTTTCTCCGACTCCTGCAGTTGCTTCACGGGACTGAACCGCACATGCACAAGGCAGTATGGAACTACTGGAAAACCCGACGATTCGAAGAGCTGAGGAAGAGGGCTGAGGCATCTGAAGCGCTTCATGCAGAACTTCTGCGTGCATTGGATGCCATGCCGGAAAGTGACTGGGGCAACAGTCTGGTGTTCATGCTCTGGAGTATTGTTGACGGTGACGACATTGCAGAACAGATAGAGTTGCGGGGTAAACATGCTCCTGCACTTGAAATGGACGCGCTCTTCGGGCTTTCCCGAGGCAATCCGGAGCGCTATCTGAGCCTTGAAGATCCCGATTTTTCAATTTTTGAAAAAGCATGGCTTGCCGCCTCAATCGAGCAGCGGCAACGGATAAGCACCACTGTTCTCAAAAGTCTGGACTTGCGCCTTATTGCTGCTTATGATCAGGCAGTCAAAGAGGGGCATGACCCCGAACTGGTCATTGAAGCATTTAAACTGTGCGGAGATCACGACGCGCTTTTCGATCGGTTGGAGGGATTGCCGTTCAGCACTGTGCTTGCAGTTGTCGCTTTTTGGGAAGAGAGCGGCGGTGAACCGATTGACTCCGGAAGAAAAGAAATTGTCCGGCAGGCGGTTGCTCTCTACCGTGAACTTTCCCGGCTTCCCGAGGCACCTCAATCCTCTTGTTCAAAAGGTACCAGAGAAATCTTTTCGTATTGGTCGGAACAGGAGCTATCCGATGAGGATCTGTTCGGGGAGCTTGTCGGCCCCGAACCCTTCAGTCGCGCCGGTGCGCTTTTCCATGGAACACGGCGGGGATTGATCCCTCGCGAGAGGCTCCGCGAGATTGCCCTTAATGGCACCTGGCCTGAAAAGCTCGTCCTGCAGCACCTTTTTCCTGAAGCTTGCGGCGATTCCCCTCCGGAGCATGTCTGCTGGCTTCAGCCGCAGGAAAATATCGCTGCCGGTCTGCTGGCAATACGGTTGCCTGGATCGCTGGAAGAGAGCCGGCGGTTGATTGAGGGTCTTAACCGCGCTCCCGCTCGGAAGGATCAACCTTCAATGCTCCAGCAAAAACTTCTGCAGCTTCTCTCATTGCTTCAGGGCCATTTCCTCCGAGGCCTTATCACTGTTGACAGTAACGATGACGCAAAGGAAATAAACGCAGTGGAGACTGAAGATCTTGCTGATGGAGAATGGTAACCCGATAACCCGATACTTTTATGAGCGCTAACTCCAGAACGCTCCAGTGTTTTTTCAATGCTATGAAATGCCTCAAAGGTGAAGCCGCTCCGCTAAGCTTCGGTGAAGTTTCCGGACTGAGGTTGGAGCTCACAGAGCGCGATGCTGAAATTTCAAGACTCAGAAAAGAGTACGCTCTCCTGAGGGAGCATGCAAGAGAGCAAGCCGAACGGGCCGTTGATGAAACGATTGAGAAAATTATTCTGGAGGCCGCCGCGCCTCTGGCCAATGTTGGGGCCATGCAGGCCCGTCACTTGGAAAAGGGAGGCCTGAATCTGGATGATCTTCTGAGTATCACGGCGTCACTCGGGAAAATTTTGACGGAAAGAGGAATGGAGCAGATTGGTTGCGTTGGTGAACGGATGCCTTATGATGTTGCTCTCCACCAGATGCTTGACGGTTCGCACCCTCAGCCCCCTCAGCAGGTTCGGATTCGTTTCAGCGGATTCCGGTTTAAAGGAAAATTGATGGCAAAAGCCAAAGCAGACGCTCTCCATATGGAGCTCGATAAATGAAGGCAACCATTTTTGAAACACAATAACTTTCCATGGCTCTTGCTTTTGATTTTGGGACATGCAACAGCGTTATTGCACGCTGGAACGAAGCTCTTGGGGATATAGAGACGCCTGAACTGCCCAACCTCGGAACCTCATATCCGCAACCGGGAGCGCAGAAGGCAAGAGTTATTCCCTCAATGATTCATTTCGGAAAGGATCAGGTGAAGCTGATTGGCAGCCAGGTAGGTGACGGTGGACTCGGCAACCATCCCGGAACCTTCAGGTGGCTGAAAATGGATATGCTCCGTACCGGCGGGGCCAATCGGGGCAGGCGCGTTGATGGCACAGTTATTTACCCTCGTCTTGCTGCAGACGAACTTGTTGACCGTATCCTGATGTATGTTCGCGGGTATTTCGGTGACATTGATGACGACCTGGTGCTGACCGTACCGGTTGAAGCCTTCGACAATTACATAGACTGGATTCGTGAAGCGGCAATGAAGCGGTTCCCAAGAGGCGTCAGCATTATCGATGAAGCCACCGCCTGTATTCTCGGATACAGAAATGATGTTCCTGACCGCGAGCCATACTGCATAATCGATTTCGGCGGCGGTACTCTGGATGTTTCAATAGTGCGCACTGATCTGCAGCAGGTAGGCCATACACGGTGCAGAATACTTGGCCGGGCAGGAGAAGAGATTGGTGGCATAATGATCGATAACTGGCTGCTTGAACATGTTCAGAAGCAAGAGGCGCTCAATGATGATGACATTGCTGCTATAGGACCCTCGCTACTCGAAGCGGTTGAGCAAGCAAAAATAGCAATTTCAAACGGAAGCAAAGAGGCGTCTTTTACCCTGTATAACGATGTTACCGGGCGCCTTATTGACTGCACAATCACTTCCGATATGCTGAAAGAGGTTCTTCAGGAAAAACGGGAGCCCAGCAACCATAATGTATTCCAGCACATTGTCCGTACGCTCGATCGAGCACTTGAGCAGGCTCGCGACCGGGCTGGAATCCGCAAAGAAGAGCTTAAAGGTGTTTTTCTTGTAGGCGGCAGCACTATGCTGCCTGGCATAGAGGAGAAGATCCGCGAGTTCTTTCCTGACTGCGAGGTTCATACTGGTGATCCTTTCGAGGCTATTGCAAGGGGAGCGTGCCGATTTGCCGGAGGTATGATTGATCAAGCGCTAACGCACGACTACTGTCTTCGCAGCTGGAACCGCGAACTGCGTGATTTTGAACTTGTTCCCGTTGTTCCCCGCGGCACGCCTTACCCGACAGAAAAACCGGTATGCAGCAAATACATCAAAGCTGCCTCGGAAGCGCAGCAGGTACTCGGATTAGTTATTTATGAACGATCGGTCATGAGCCGCCCCCTCATATCCTATGTCAACGGCGCCGACGGTTTGCGCCCGATACGGGAAGGAGAGCGTCAGGAAAGCCGTGACAAGCCTCTTAATCCCGAAGACTGTGAATTCATCCATGCTGACCCTCCATGCGGCTCTGGTGAGCGCCGATTCATTGCCGGATTTGGAGTAGATAGCAACCGCCGCCTTACGCTATGGCTTCGCGATACGGAAGAGAACAACCGCTCTTTTATTCAGTTGCGCGACGGCTCCCGTCTCCCGTTGCCCGTCACAAATCTGCCGGTAGTGAAACTTTGAAGCGTATAACCGAAAACTGAACTCAGCATGACCTGGATCGACGAACTCAAACTGAACTTTGCGGCAAGGGTTGCCGTCATACAACTCGTGACTATTGATGAAGAGGACGCCCTGCGTTCAATCGCCCAATGGGCAACTTCAGGTGAATGGCCACAGGGCATGGGGCTCATAACCTGGGACAGCGGCGACCAGTTCCAAATGCTTCGTCAGCCGGAGGCATCGTTCAGCAAGCTTGGGGCAACTCCTGAAATAATCCTTGATATTATTGACGACTTCAAAGGATCGGCAACATTCATTCTCAAAGACTTTCATCATGCTCTGGAGCACAGACGGCCTGTTGCCCGCAAGTTAAGGAATCTTGCATCCCGTCTGCCGGCTCGAGAGGAGGCGGTGAACATCATTCTTACCGCCCCTCTGCAGAACCTGCCCCTCGAACTCTCTGCAGACATTCCAACTCTTGATGTCGGCAAACCTGATGCGGTTCAGATAGAGGAGCTGCTTCAGCGTGAAACCCGCTTGACCAAAGCGCTTGAAAAGGCCTCATACGGTCTGCGTGAGCGGCTGGTTGAAAGCGCGCTGGGACTTTCCATCGTCGAAGCAGGAAGGGCGTTCCGTAAAGCCATTGTGCTTGCAGAGGGTAACGGGCTTGATGAGCGATCCGTTCGTCAGGTTCTGAACGAAAAACGGCACATCATCCGTGAAAGTGGTGCGCTGGAACTCTATCCTTATACAGGATCCATGAACAATGTCGGCGGCCTTGGTGCCCTCAAGGAGTGGCTTGACACACGCCAAGAGGCGTTCAGCCCTGAAGCACGGGAGTATGGTCTCGCTACCCCTAAGGGAGTGGCTCTTATAGGGATTCCAGGAACAGGAAAAAGCCTCTGTGCAAAAGTAACCGCCGGGCATTGGGGTATGACCTTGCTCAGAATGGATGTGGGGGCAATCTTCAGCGGCCTTCTTGGCTCAAGCGAACAGAACATTCGTCAGGCCATCAGTATTGCCGAAGTCATCGCACCCTGCGTCCTCTGGGTTGACGAGATAGAAAAGGCCTTTGCCGGTGCCAGCGGCGACAGTGGCACAGCAAGCCGTGTTCTTGCCACATTCCTGACCTGGATGCAGGAAAAAACCGCTCCGGTGTTCGTCTTTGCAACCGCCAACAATGTAGAGCGCCTTCCCCCTGAGTTTCTGCGTAAAGGGCGGTTTGACGAAGTCTTTTTCCTTGACCTGCCCACCCATACCGAGCGGGTGAGGATACTGGAAGTTCATCTCAAGGATCGCGGTTTCACCATGCTCTCGCAGCGCTTCAACCTCAATGCTGTTGCATCGGCAACGGAGGGGTTTGTTGGCGCGGAGCTGCAGTCGCTTGTCAACGACGCCATGTTTCCGGCATTCCGCGACAAGCGCCGGGAAGTGGAGACCGAAGATCTTCTCAATGCCGCCAAAGAGATGGTTCCCCTTTCAGAATCAAACCAGAAGCATATTCAGCATCTGCGCCAGATGGTCCGGAGCGGTCAGGCGCGCAACGCCTCCGATGACCGGCAGGTATCAGAGCTCCAGGAGAACACAACAGAGGAGTCCTCATCATGACACAACGAACAGTCAATGATATCCTGACGGAGCTCAAAAGTCAGGCGATACACCCTTTCAACGAAGAGCCTCCCCCAATCGTCATCAACGAGAAGGATGGTTCTCCAATGGTGCTCATTCCCGCAGGCAGCTTCGCCATGGGTGACGGTCTCGACAAGGAAAGCCCCGAGCGTACCCTTTTTCTTGACTCCTATTATATCGGGGTCTATGCCGTCACCAATCGTCAGTACAAACAGTTCGTTCTTGCAACCGGTCATCGGCCACCCTGCGTTGGCGCAAGAATTGACTCTGTCTCAATCTGGCAGGGAGATATCTATCCCGAAGAGTATGATGACATTCCGGTTATCCAGATAAACTGGGAGGACGCAGAGGCATACGCCCGATGGGCCAACTGCCAGCTTCCCTCAGAGGCGCAGTGGGAAAAAGCGGCACGGGGACCGGAAGGATTTCTCTACCCATGGGGAAACAGATGGGATGAAAACAACTGCCGGAATCGAAACAATCGGGGAGAAAGTCCAACCGCTTCGGTCTACGCCTATCCCGAGGGAGTATCCGGCTATGGTACCTGGAACCAGAGTGGTAATATTTTGGAATGGTGTTCAACAACGACATTCGATCAGTCCGATTCGAATGATGAGGGTGTATACCAGCAGGAACGAGGTGGCTGCTGGCGCTATACTGACCATACAGCTTTCCGCTCTTCAACTCGCTCCATTGTTGTGCCCCTTGCCCTGAATGATTTTAGGGGATTCAGGGTCGTGATGGCTGTGCCGCCCCATTGAAAGCCGCGCAAAAGGAATTTCTTCACAAAACTCCAGTTTCCGCTTGGTTCTGTTGTATTCAAGCAAAATTTTGAGTAAATATGATGACATGTTCTTTTTCGCCATAACAGGTGCCAGCTTAAAAGCTGGAGAATAGGGAAGTACGCGAGAATCGTACACTGTACCCGCAACTGTACAACGGTAAACCGTCACGCAAAGCATATGGCCACATATGTGCGCAAAGCGGGCTTTCAGGTCACTGTAGGTTTTCCTCCCGGGAAACCGCGGGAAGGTCTGAGAGCATAGATGCCGTTAAAGTCAGGAGACCTGCCTGTTATGCTATTGCAAATTAAATCAGACTACGGGTTGATAGTCTAAGGCAAAGTTTACATGGGCAAACCGCTTATCCTTCAATTACCATAAAGGTGCTCACAGATTTGAAATGACATTGCATGTCAGGATCTATCCTGAACGGCAGGTGTTTTTGGTTTCTGTATGAGTCTTGATGTGATCGGTGAATTTGTTTCCGCGTTTTTTCCAGAGATCTATCTGGATGCATCTTTTTGCCTCACCATACGCCCGAATGTCGGTTGCCTATTTTTTGGAACTGATTATTGGTGGATATATGATCTGGAGTTTTTCTCTTATTCCGTTCGCTTGGTTAAGGCGTTTCCTTCAATTGCTTATTATCGCGCTGCTGCCAGCAGTTCTTTTGACCGGGTGCAATTCCCGGTCAGAGAACGCTGTTCCAGTGAAAACCAACTCCGCTTCAGTTGTTGATGATTTATACGGAATTTCCTATGCGGAACGGTTCAGTCTTATCCGGCATGACGGGTTTTCTGTCCTTCAGGTTGCTTTCAGTCAGGGCGCTCGAAGTGACACGCTTCGCTACATTCTCCTTCCTTCCGGCAAGCCGGCTCCTGATGGCTATGGCGATTATGCAGTGATTCATACCCCGGTAAAGCGTGTTGTCGCTTTTTCAACCACCAATATCGGTTTCATCAATATGCTTGGTGAAAGTGCCTGCATTGTCGGAGTTTCCAGACCTGATTTTGTCAATACGCTGGCGGTGAAAAAACGCATAGATGAAGGAAAGATATCTGAAGTTGGTATGCCTTTTGGTCCTGATCTTGAAACTATTCTTCAGTTGGATCCCGATCTTGTCCTTCTTCCTGCTCTTCCTCCTTCCCTCAAGTCTGGCTATCAATCTCTCGTGCAATCCGGCATCCCAGTTCTGGTTGTTGCTGAATGGCTCGAGGCCTCTCCGCTCGGTCGTTTAGAGTGGCTGAAACTGTTTGGCGCTCTGCTTGATCGGGAAAACTTTGCGCAAAAGCGTTTTACAGATATTGAATCATCGTATCGGAAGGTTGCCTTTCTTACTGAGAATTTTACTGAAACAGAGCGGCCCACGGTACTGACCGGACTTCCGATGAAGGATGCATGGTTTCTTCCTGCAGGAGGCAGTTATGTTGCTGCCCTTTTGCAGGATGCTGGCGCATCCTATCCCTGGATTGACACCCCCGGCACGGGCAGTCTTCGTTTTGGTTTTGAAGGGGTTTATCCTGTCGCGCTTAAGGCGGATTACTGGTTGAATCCCGGGGTTGTGGAAACCATGGAAGAGCTGCTGGCCGTTGATGTTCGTTTCCGGGATTTTGCGTCCATCAAGGCTGGTCGCGTGTTCAATAACAACCGCATGAAGAACTCTGCAGGAGGCAATGCTTATTGGGAATATGGCGTAGCCAGGCCCGATCTTATTCTCAGGGATCTTGTTATGATTCTTCATCCTGGACTTCTTGAGTCCAACGGGATCGGACTGGAAATGTTCACCTTTTACCGTGAGGTGCAATAGTATGAACGGGTCATTTTCCGTACCGCAGTCTGCCGCTTATCCATGGCCGTTGCTTATGCCGAAGGCCGGCATGATTGTTTTTCTTGTGGCTGTGCTTGGTGTTCTTTTTGTGCTTGATATTCTGCTGGGCTCAGTTCACATTCCTCTCCCCAGCGTTGTATCGATTCTACTGGGTAACGGTTCTGAGTCAGTAGCCTGGGAAAAAATTGTAACGACCATCAGGATGCCGAAGGCAATAACTGCGGTAGTTGCTGGCGCTGCGCTTGCCGTCAGTGGTTTGCAGATGCAGACATTGTTCCGTAATCCGCTTGCCGGGCCTTCCGTGCTTGGTATTTCAGCGGGCGCAAGCCTCGGAGTTGCCATGGTTATGCTTGCTTCGGGTGGTGCAGCCAATGCCATTGCCATTCGTCAGCTCGGTCTTGGCGGCAGCTGGCTTATTGTTATTGCAGCTTCGCTGGGAGCCATGGCGGTTCTTCTTGTCGTGCTCAGTGTTGCGGTAAGAATTAAAGACAATGTGGTGCTGCTCATAGTCGGTATCATGGTTGGCAACATCACAGTTTCTTTTATCAGTATCTGGCAGTATTTCAGTGCGCCCGAAGAGATCCAGGACTACCTGATATGGACATTTGGCAGCCTCGGCGGAGTATTCGGATCACAGCTTGCCGTTCTTTGCGGGGTAGTGTCTGTGGGGCTTTTGATTTCGTTTGCAACATCAAAGCCGCTCAATGTCCTCCTTCTTGGCGAAAGCTATGCAAGAAGCCTCGGTATGGGTACTTTTTCCACGAGAGTGTTTGTTATTCTTGCCACCAGCCTTCTTGCCGGAAGTGTAACCGGATTCTGCGGACCGATTGGTTTCATCGGAATTGCAGTCCCTCATCTTGCCCGTTCTATACTCAATACCTCTGATCACCGTTTTCTTATGCCCACATCCTGTCTTATGGGCGCGATTCTCATGCTTGCCTGTGATATCATAGCCCAGATGCCGGGAACACAGACAACACTCCCCATCAATGCCGTTACGGCGCTTATTGGTTCACCAGTTGTTATCTGGGTGATCGTCAGGCAGAAAAACCTGAAATCGTCGTTTTAATGAGAGAATCAATTTTAAAAACAAGCGATCTGGCGATCGGGTATCGTTCCAGAACGCGAAAAGATTTGCCCTGGAAGAAGCAGCTCCATAAGGGGGAGACGGTTGTCGCAGAAGATATTAACCTCGAGCTTGGTTCCGGTGAACTTGTCTGTCTGTTGGGGCCAAACGGTTCCGGGAAATCAACTCTAATGAGAACCCTTGCCGGGGTTCAGCGATCTCTTGGAGGGAGTGTATTGCTCAAGGGAAGCGATGTCGGTCGGCTGCATCCTAAAAAGACAGCTAAACTGTTGAGTCTTGTTCTGACAGAACGAGTCATGACTGGCAATATGTCGGTGTATTCGCTTGTTGCTCTTGGTCGTTATCCCTATACAGGCTTGATGGGTAAGCTTTCTCAAGAGGACGAAGCCATCGTGCGTCTTGCCATTGAAACCACCGGGACAAGGCCCTTTGCCCATCGCCATATTGGAGACCTGAGCGATGGAGAACGCCAGAAGGTTATGATTGCCCGCGCCATAGCACAGGATACTCCCGTTATTCTGCTCGATGAACCAACGGCGCATCTTGATCTTCCGAACCGACTTGAAATCATTCGGCTCTTGAAAACTCTTGCTCGCGAGCAGCAAAAGGCGGTGGTGCTTTCCACGCACGAGCTTGATCTTGCTCTTCAGGCAGCTGACCGAATTTGGTTGATGAACAGGTCGGGAGGTGCTTCGTCCGTTATGCTTTCTGCTATCCCTGAGTCACTTGTGCTCGAAGGGCATCTTGAGCATGCATTCACAAGAAACGGATTTGAATTTGATTCTCATTCTGGCTCCTTTAGGTTCCGGCATGAGGGAAAGTGGAATGTGGGTCTTGTTGCTGCGGGGATCATGGCATACTGGACACAGAGGGCTCTTGAGAGAATCGGGTGCAGGGTGATTAAGGCCGCAACCGATATTCGATATGTGGAGGTTGAGGGGGTGGGAAGCGATGGTTGCTGGAGATATTACACTGAGCCGGGAGCTGAGGCGCTGGAGTTTAGATCTCTTGACGATCTGCTTCATGTGCTGAAGTCATACAGGGTTGAAGAGACTTTACACTGAAAGAAAAAGATCGCCATGAAATTAGGTGAATATGGGGATGCGGAAGTGCATCGAAACGGGAAAGTGATAGCTGTTCGTTTTAGGGGGCCGCATCGGGTGATTTCAACCTGCCGCGTATATGGCGGCATGCGCGATGACCTTGAGTGTGTTTTCAATCATCAGTCGTGCGAGCCTGCCGGCCATATGAGAAAAGATCTTAAAACCATTGTCGCGGAGCCCGACCGCTATCTTCAGGGGCTTTGCGAGAGCTATAGTCTTCCGGAGATGACTGCTTCGCTTGGAACAGCTGCGAACATGCGCCATGCTGCTATTGAAACCTGTTCCTTTCGTGATCTATCGGTAACTGTAATCTGTACCGGAGGCGTTGAAGGCAATGCCGGCAGGGCAGGTGATCCTGCATCAGTCTGGGAAGGGGAAGACGGATTCGAGTCGCTGTCAGGGTCGGGTGAGGAGCCCCCGGGCACAATTAACATGATCCTGCTGATCAATCGAGAGCTCTCCAGTGGCGCCATGGTGCGTAGCATTGTGACCGCTACCGAAGCTAAAAGTGCGGTACTGCAGGAGCTTGCTGTATCCTCGCGCTATTCGGTGCGTCTGGCTACAGGAACGGGAACCGACCAGATCGCTGTTGCCTGCCGGTTGGGTGGATCCCGTGCGCTGACGAGTGCAGGTAAACATTCCAAGCTTGGTGAACTGATCGCCAATGCTGTCATAGGGGCTTTGAGCGAGACACTTTCCAGACAGAATTCTCTGACACCTGCAAGCCAGAGATCTGTTTATGAGCATATCAGGCGGTTCGGGTCGGGACGGGAAGAGATTATGGAGATGGTTGCTGATCATCTTGATGCCGGAGACCGAGAGGTGTTCAAGAAGAATTTTGGAGGCCTTGACCGCGACCCTCTGACCGTTGCTGCGGGCTGTGCGCTTGTGCATCTGTATGACAAACATGCGTGGGGCGTTCTTCCAGACTCATGCATGGGTGAGATTTTCATCATGCAGGGATCGCTTTTCGCCGCGGCAGTTTCTCAGCGCAATGAACGACTTGGTTTCTACCAGGCAGGACTCGAAGCGGTATCGTGGGGGCCGAGCTGTAAAGACTTTCTTGATTTCATCACAACATCATGGGCATTGGGGTTTGCCGATAAATGGAACGACTGAACATTGCGCTTATACATCTTGATGTACGGTATGCCGATCCGGAGCATAACCGTAAGGAGCTTGTGCGGCTGAACCGTCAGGCAGCTCTTGCCGGTGCCCGCATTATTGTCAATACTGAATTGGCAGTCAGCGGATATAGCTTCCGTTCGCCGGAAGAGGTTTCGTCTTGTGCTGAAAGCATGGAGGGAGTCTCGGTACGGGAGCTTGCTGGAGTTGCTGCGGAATCGGGCTGCTATATTGTTCTTGGTTATCCTGAAGTCGATCCCGCAACCGGTATATTCTACAATTCCGCAGCCGTGATAGCTCCTGACGGCAAACTGCTGCTGAACTACAGGAAGGTAACCGCCGAGGTTCGCTGGGCGTGTCCCGGCTCTCACAAGCAGGACAATACATTTGATACGCCGTGGGGAAGGGTCGCCGTCCTTATCTGCTCTGATACCTATTACGGGGTCATTCCCCGAAGAGCCGCGCTTTGCGGGGCAGACCTTTTTCTTGTTTCTGCCAACTGGCCAGGTGGATCGCTTGACCCCAGAGAAATCTGGCGGGCCCGAGCCCGTGAAAACGGTTGTTCCCTCGTGGCCTGCAACAGGACCGGCAAGGACCGTACCATGGAATGCCAAGACGCGTTCTCCTGTGCCTATGCATCAGACGGGTCAGTCGTTCTGGAGCGAAGCTCTCCCGTTTCCGAGGTCTTTCATCTCACTCTTCCTCTTGTGGACGGCAGACTTCCTTCAGCAAGAGCTGAAAGCCTGCGGACAAGGGTTCCTGAGCATTACAGGGCAATGTATCTTGATATGCGGTATGCGGCCGATATGACAGCGTACCATGCCTTGCCAGCGCCTGAGATTGTTCCTGTTTACTGTCTGCATGGCTCGATTGAGCTTCTTCTTGGAGATGCATATGTCGACAGTCAGTTGGCGGAAATTGACTCGGTTTCGGGTTCGGTGGTTGTACTTCCCTTAATGAATGCTCCGAATAGGGAAGAAATGATACGGACGCTCAAAGAAGCTTCATTGGCGCATGGAGCCGTGATCTGCACCGGGATTATGCTTCCCAATGAACCGCCGGAGCTGCTCTGCTGCCGACCTGACGGAAGCCTCGTTCACCGCCGACCGGGGAGTGATGAATTTTCTATGATTGACCTCGATCATCTTCGTATTGCGTTGCTTTCGAAAGAGGAGAGCTACCACCCTGAATCGGTGACTGCCCTTGCAAAACAGGGGTGTGATATTGCGGTTGTGTCAGCTATGTCATTTGATGCTGCCGACAGGCTAGTGCTGGGTTCCCGATCAATTGAGCAGGTTGCTGTAGCCGCTAGCGGGGCAAACATCTCATTCATCTGTATGCCTCCGGTAGATCATTACCGATGGGAAGAACGGTTCAGCGAAGGCTCCGAATGTGCTTCGATGGAAATTGATGTGGAAAAACTGCGAAAGAAACGCTTTTTCGATCGGATTGATGCTGAGTTACTGCTTGACGGACACAAAGTTCCTGTTTCTGAGTCCAGCAGTATCAACTCCGTTGGTGCCGGAGGGCGAGGCCTGAAGGAAGCTTATTCCCTTCAGGAGTGAATCCCATGCAGTTTCTTCTGAACATCAGCACTCATAAGTCTGATCTCTTAATTGCCGGGCCAGAATGGGCCGATGCAAGAGCACTACTCCAACGGACCGGGTTTAATGGATATGAACTCTATCCCGTCGAGGGATATGACTTCAACTCAATCCCTTCGGAAATCATTGGGGGCATCCATCTGCGTTTTTTCGTTATGCTGCGCCAGATATGGCAGAACGACAGAGAAGGGTTGCTTCGTATGTTCGGCAACGAAGAAAATGTGATGGCCTATTACGGTGGGATGGATCGGGAGGCGGTACTTTCGTGCTATCGTTCCCAGTTTGAGTTGGCTGCGCATTTCCGTGTGCCGTATGTCGTGTTCCATCCCGTGCACTATGAGCTCGACTATGTGTTTAACTGGAAGCCCCCCTGGGACTGGCGTGAAACTGTTGATCTCTCGGCTGAAATTATCAATGAAGCGGTTCGCGGGACCTCTTATGAAGGGATGATTCTTTTCGAGAACCTCTGGTGGCCGGGAAACTTCCGTCTCGACAGTGTTGCGGAGATAGACCGGCTCTTTTCGAAAGTCTCCTGGCCTAAATGCGGCATTGTGCTCGATACCGGGCATATCCTGAACAGGAACCCCGAACTGCAGAGTGAAGAAGAAGCTATAACCTATCTCCTGCAGTCGGTTGAAGGGCTTGGCGACTACCGCCAATTGATAAAAGCGGTACATCTCAACAAAAGTCTTTCAGGAGCGGCCGTAAAGGCGGGCATGCAGATGAAGGACCCATTCGCAGGCGAAACGGATTTCTGGAAGCGTTTTTCTGTTGCCTTCCGTCATGTGCGGGATATTGACCGACATGAACCCTTCAGTGAGTATTTGATCGGAGATCTTTTTGATCTGATTGATCCGGAAACAGTTGTCTTTGAGCTTGCCTACAGTTCGCTGGAGGAATGGACCGAGAAAATAGAATGTCAGCAGCATGCGCTGAACCGCTTTTTCATCAATAACCAAGAGGAGCGTGTTGATTGAATAGCGGGAAAATCACTTCACTCATGCTCGTACTTACCAGAGCATGCAATCTCGACTGCACCTACTGTTACGAAGGCGGCTGGCATCATGGATCGCCTATGGGGGTTGATACTGCCATGAAAGCTCTTGAAATGGTGGCTTCTCAAAAAACGCCGTTCCATGTGCAGTTGACGGGAGGAGAACCTCTTCTGGCGGCCGACCTTTTGTGCGCGATACTCGATCGGATCAGGAAGGAAGGGTGGCCTGCAACAACAGCGGTACAGACCAACGGTGTCTTGCTTAACCGTGACTGCGCTCGTGTATTCAAAGCGCATGGTACCGCGGTAGGGATTAGTGTTGACGGTCTTCCCGGTATTCAGGAGAAGCTTCGGGGCCAGAGTGCTGCCACATACAGGGCTATGGGGATATTAGACAGGGAACAGGTGCCATTCAGCATTACGACCGTGCTTACCTCCCTCAATACTTCGGAACTTTCCCGGCTTGCTATGGCATTGCACTCATTTCCAATGGCTTCTGCACTCGGTCTTGATCTGCTTGTGCAAAAGGGTTCGGCAAGGCAGGGCAACGGCGTGTTTCCACCCGATTATGATACGCTTCACTATGGAGTTAGTCGGCTTCTTGAGACGATTGATATTCTCAATACGCAACGGAAAAGGCCTCTGATTTTTCGCGAAAAGGAATTGTTGCTTAAAGCTCTGAAAAGAGGAAAGCCCGCCCCCTATTGTCAGGTATCCACCGGTTCAAGTCTTGCCGTTACTCCTGAAGGGGAGCTCTATCCCTGTACCCAGACCATGGGGGATCCAGCGTTTCTGTTGGGCACTCTTGATCATCCCTTTCCGGGTAAGTCAGTCCTGTCGGAATGCCGCCTTGCTGATGAGAGTGAGTGCAAAGGGTGCGAACTTCAGGGGCGCTGTCCCGGAGACTGCCCGTCTCGGCTTTTTTACAACGGCGATGATGCTTCTGGGCTGATCTGTACCCTTTACCGGACCATCTATGATTACCTCATGAACAAAGGAAAAATAGCATCATGAAAAGCTTCTCTCTCTGTTATTTCAGTGTCAATCCATCTGAAATCTCGACGATGAGTGCGGGTATGAGTAAATATAACAGCGCTGGTGGACAGGTCAGGGTGAAGGCCCGTCTTGCATCACAGCTCTCTACCCTTGAACAGACGGTTGCTTTTGCTAAGGAAGCGGCTTCATCCCATGCCGTTATCATCAAGCTTATGGGGGGGAAAGCCTCGTTTCCTGCATTCGATGAATTTATAGAGCTTTGTTCACAACGGCATGAAAAAGGGGCGAGCCTTCCTCTCATTGTCATCCATGCTTCTGGCGGAGACGATGAAGCCGCTGATCTGGCCAGGGAGCACAGCACGCTTTTCGGTACGGAAGAGGGGGAAAAGATCCGGTTGTATCTGCAGAACGGTGGCGTGGTCAATTTCGAGAATCTGTTTCGGTACTTACATTCGCTTATCCATGCAGAAGGAGAAGATGCCGCAGAGCCCGTTGCAATGCCACACGAAGGGCTCTATCATCCCGACTATTCATCACATGATGATTTTGAGGGTTATCTCGCCAGCCATGTTGACCCTTTGAAGCCAACTGTCGGTATATGGTTCTACCAGAATTACTATGTCGATGCCGACCTTGCCTCTTATGACTGGCTGATTCGTGAAATCGAGAGCCGTGGCGGAAATGTCATCGCTGTTTTCCATCACCGGTTCCGTGATGCCATGCGGGGAAATCGTGGATCCGATTATGTTGCCGATTACTATTTCCACGATGCTGACGGGAAGAGCCGCATTGATGTGCTCATCAACCCTATGCTGTTTGCTCTTTCCATGGCATCGGCGGATTACCGGACAATCCTTCCGGGTCTTGATGTGCCTTTTCTTCAGGCGTTCAGCACCTTCCAGAACCAGGCGGAATGGAGGGCCAGCATTCAGGGTCTTGGAACAATGGAGGTTTCCTACAATGCAGCCCAGCCGGAATTTGACGGAGCCCTGATGACGGTTCCTTTTTCAACGAGGGAAACGCGGGGCATTGATCCGCTTACGGGGGCTGAACTGCGATGCATTATGCCAATTGAGGAGCGTACCGGAAAACTGGCTGAGATGGCTCTTCGCTGGGCCGCTCTTCGCCGGAAACGCAACGCAGAAAAAAAAATTGCCATCATCTTTCATCACTATCCACCCCGAAACGACCGGATCGGATGTGCATCCGGTCTCGACAGTTTTGCCAGCATCAGGCTTCTGCTGCAGCGAATGGCTGAGGAGGGCTATGCAGTCGGGAGACAATACGAGGATGGCGACGAGCTTGCCCGGGAACTGGTTACCAGAATGACCTGCGACAGACGGTGGCTTACTCCAGAGCGGATGGCAGCCAAAGCTGAAGCAACGGCTGGCAAAGATGCCTATGAGCCCTGGCATAAAGCATTACCTAAGGCAACGAAGAAACGGATGACTGCCGAGTGGGGTGAGATGCCGGGCGATCTTTTTGTTCATGAGGACCGTCTGCTTTTCCCTGGCACAATCAACGGCAATGTGTTTATCACCATTCAGCCGTCTCGTGGCACACTGGAGCGCCAGGATCAGATGTTGCACGATCCCGATATTCCTCCTCCGCACCATTACCTGGCGCACTATCGATGGATCAGGGATGTATTCAAGGCTGATGCAGTAATGCATGTCGGTACGCACGGTTCGCTAGAATGGCTTCCCGGAAAGGCGCTCGGGCTGTCGGAAGAGTGTTATCCGGATCTTGCAATTATGGATTTGCCAAACATCTATCCCTATATCATCAACAATCCGAGCGAGGGGACGCAGGCCAAGCGTCGATCGAACTGCTGTATCATTGACCATTTGACGCCAGCATTCACCAATGCCGACCTGTATGAAGAAATGGCCGGACTTGACAACCTCCTGCGGAATTATGCAGAGGCAAGAAACAGTGATCCCGGCAAGCTGGATGTTCTTCGTCCGATGATCTGGGATGCCGTCGTTGAGGCGGATCTTGATAAGGATACCTGTTACGGGCGGGTGGAGGCTATGGCGGATTTCGAAAAGTTTCTCGATGTTCTCCATAGCGTGCTTGACGAGATTTCCGATACCATGATTTCCGATGGACTGCATACAATGGGAGTGGCTCCCGATGGCGACCGTCTCGTAGAGTTTTTAGTTCAGCTGACACGCCTTGAGCAGGGTAGCGTTCCTTCCCTGCGGGAGTCGATTGTCAAAGCCATGGGGTTTGATTATGACGAACTGCTTGCCCGGAAAGGCTCTCCTGTTTTCGGTAACAATGGCGATACCGGAGGGGAGGTGATTCAAAAAGCCCATGTTCATGCTTTGGCTATGGTGAAGATTCTTTCTTCCGGCGGGTATGGGCCTGAATCACCCGATGCAGTGCGTGCAAAAATGCCCCTTTTTGCCTCATCAGATGTTATGGAGGGACTGCGTTATATCTGCGGTGATCTTGTTCCCCGTCTCCTTCGTGTAACCGATGAGATTGATGCCTCGCTCAAAGGATTTTCTGGCCGCTTTGTCGATCCCGGTCCATCGGGAGCCCCCACAAGAGGGCAGGCTGATATTCTTCCGACAGGCAGGAATTTTTTCTCAATTGATCCCCAGCGCATTCCAACCCCTGCTGCATGGAAGGTAGGATGCAGTCTCGGTGATGCTCTCATTGAACGCTATCTCGCTGAAAAAAGGGACTATCCGCGCAGCATTGGCATTATCCTGTTTGGAGGCTCAACTATGCGTTCCGGCGGCGACGATCTTGCCGAGGTCTTCTACCTGATGGGAGTAAGGCCAGTCTGGAAAAAAGGCAGCGGATATGTTGAAGGTGTTGAAATCATTCCCCTGAAAGAGCTGGGCAGGCCGAGGCTTGATGTGGTACCACGAATTTCAGGCTTTTTCCGTGACGCTTTTCCCCTGCTGGTCGATCGTATAGACGATGCGGTCAGAATGGTGGCGGCACTTGATGAACCTTTTGAGAGTAACCTGCTTCGGCGCAATGTGCTTGCCGATGTAGAGGACTATCGTCAGAAGGGGATGAGTGAAGATGAGGCTCTGCGTGAAGCATCGTTCCGTGTGTTCGGCTGTCCGCCCGGCACCTATGGCGCAGGTGTTTCGGAGTTGATCGAATCGAAGAACTGGAAAACGCAGGACGATCTGGCAGCCAATTATATACGCTATTCTTCGCATGCCTATGGACGGGGGTCTTACGGGCAGCAGAAGCAGGACACCTTCCGCAGGGTGCTTTCTAGAATGGATGCCACGGTGAAAAACGAGGATACCCGCGAGTATGACATGTTCTCCTGCACCGATTATTATAATTATTACGGAGGCCTCATTACGGCAGCCAAAAGCCAGCTCGGGGCTTTGCCTGAGGCTTATGTAGGCGACAGCTCCGATCCGGAAAGAACTCAGGTGCGGACAACTTTCGAAGAGGCGAAACATATTTTCCGTTCACGCCTGCTCAACCCGAAATGGCTTGACGGATTGAAGCGGCACGGATATAAGGGCGCGGGAGATATTTCCAAGATGATGGATGTCATCCTTGGCTGGGATGCGACCGCCGAGGTGGTTGATGACTGGATGTACGAGCGTGTAGCCGGAAAATATGTGCTCGATGAAGAGATGAAACGCTGGATGGAGGAGGTCAACCCATACGCACGCCAGAATATTATCGATAAACTTCTTGAAGCGATAAGCCGAGGAATGTGGAACACGACAGAGGAAATGAAGCAGCGGCTGCAGGAAGAGTACCTCGAAACAGAGGGTCAGCTCGAGGAGATTAACGAATGAGGGTTTTCAGCAGCAGCCTGCTCATAGCAATGTTGATGTCGGTGGCTCTGCCGGATGGGGCGTGTGCGTCCGGCAGGGATGACAGCGTAGTGATAACCGCGGAAGACATGGTTCTGATGCAGGCATCAGATACTGCCGAGCTGCTCAATCGCATTCCCGGTATCAAGGCAAGTGAAACTTCTGTTTCCATACGGGGCTCTTACAATGTGAGAGTGCTGGTGGACGGGCGTTCCATCAACGATCCAACCTCATATTCAGGAGCCGTCAAATGGTCTGTGATTCCCGTTGAAAGGATTGAAAAAATAGTGGTCTATAAAGGACAGGGTGGAGTTGCATTTGGCGACAACACGGAAGGTGGCGTGATTGTTATCACCACCCGCCAGACCACTCGTATCGGAGGTGCGGTTGGTTTGCATGCGGGCAATAATGGCGAAGAAAATGCAGATATCTCCCTGCAGGGAAGTATTGGTCGGTTTGCTGCAGGCATAACTGCCGGGGCGAGAAACTATGATGGGTTTACCGTGAATGATGACCGGGAGGAGCGGCGCGTGGGTATGCGTTTGGATTATACAGCGGATACGGACCTCTCAATGTTTATTTCCGGTGATTACAGTACACAGAAAAAAGGAATACGAGGATACCCTGAAAGCAGGACTCCCAATGTCCGAAAGAACTATGACGATTACTCTCTGCTTTTCGGTTTAACTGCTGGAAAAGTTGTCGGACGGAGCTGGTACAGGGAAACCACAACCCGGAACAGTGATTCCGACAAGGATTTTTACTCTCAGTTGAAGGTGGTTGCTGCCGGACAGAGTCTGAAGTCACCTTTGATGCTTCCTTTTGTCGGTTTGCTTGATGTGGGAACGGGCTTTGAGTGGCAGGAGGCGAGCGGCATCGGGTTCGGCGTCAGAGAGGAGGACCGCGGTTGGCTGAATTTTTCCAGATGTTTTGCCCGGGTAGGTGGCCTCTGGTCTCTGAGGGTCGGGGCCAGGGGGGACCTCTATTCAACATTCACAAACACCCTTAATCCTGAAGCCAGACTCGTATGGTCCGGGAAGCCATGGAAAATTGAGCTGACAGCCGGACGGACGAACAGTCTTCCGACATTCAGACAACGCTACAACGAAACATCGACCACTCGACCCAATCCTGAACTCCAGATGGAGAAGGCTGTGAGCACAGGTTGCTCCTTTTGCTTTGCCCCTTCAGAGGAGCTGAGCTGTGAGTTGTCACTGTTTCATCGCGATATCACCGATCGTATTACCTATGTGCGCGCAGTAGACAATACCGGGCAGTATGAGAATTTCGGTGAAGTGACTTATCAAGGCGCGGAAAGCTCTCTGACATGGAAGCCTTTGGTGTGGCTTGAGTTTTCACCTTCATACATGTACCTGCATGCCAAGAACGAATCAACAGGTTTATGGCTTCCTGCGCTTCCGTTCCACACGCTTTCATGTGAGGTTGTCCTTAAGCCCGCAAAAGGTTTTTCGCTTCGCACTGACCTGAAATATACCGGAAGAGTTTTTGTGAGAACCGACAACAGAGAGACTCTTCCGGGGTACGATATGGTGAATTTTCGGGCAGATTACAGGACAGGGCAAATGCAGTTCCATATTGATGTCGATAATCTGTTGGACAGGGAATATCTCTATGTTGATGGTTACGACGCTCCACCAAGGGAGTGGGAAATCGGCATGAACTACATCTTCTGAAGGTACCATGAAAAGAAAATATTTTCCGTTTTCTGCTATAGTCGGGCAGGAGGAGCTTAAGAAGGCTCTTCTGCTTAATGCAGTCAATCCCCGTATCGGCGGGATGCTTGTGCGTGGAGAAAAAGGGACTGCCAAGTCAACAGCGGTGCGCGCACTTGGCGAACTGCTTCCCCAGCAGGCTGAAAGTTCAGGAGGAAAGGGAACGGCAGTTGTTACGCTGCCGCTCAACGCCACGGAAGAGATGGTTGCTGGAGGTATCGATTTTCAGGAAACAATGAAGCAGGGGCAGAGAGTGTTTCAGCCGGGTCTGCTGGCCAAGGCGCATGAAGGCATTCTCTATGTCGACGAGGTAAACCTGCTCGACGACCATCTGGTCGATATCGTGCTTGATGCCGCCTCTTCGGGAGAGAACCGGGTCGAGCGGGAAGGTATCACCTTGGTGCATCCGTCCATGTTTGTGCTGGCGGGTACGATGAACCCGGAGGAAGGGGAGCTTCGGCCACAATTGCTTGACCGGTTCGGGCTCTGTGTTGAAGTTCAGCATGAAAGTGATCCTGAACTCCGGTTGACATTGATGCTTCGCAGGGAAGAGTTCGACCGAGACCCTGACTCATTTGCCGATAGTTTCCTTGATCAGGAAGAGCGTATCGGCCGATCAATATTCGCAGCCCGAAGCCTGCTTTTTTCCATAAGGATGCCATCACACCTGCGTGGATTCATATCAGAACTTTGCCACAACAGCAATGTTGCGGGCCATCGGGCCGATCTGGTGATTGAGCAGGCTGCGCGGGCAAATGCCGCCCTTCGTGGTTCTACCGAAGTCTCGGTAGAGGACATCACAACTGTTGCATCCCTTGCCTTGATCCACCGGCGTCGCGATGCTTCCCCTCCGCCTGAAGAACAGCAGAGTGAGCCTGAGCAGAAAGAAGAAGAACGGAATGAGGGAGAACAATCGCAGGAGGAAGAGAACGAGGCTCCCGAAGAGGGGCGTGAGAACCAGCCGCAAAAAGAAGAGAGCGATGGCGATGATGGAGCCAATTCTGAGGAGAACGAATCAACGCAGCCCGAAAATCAGCCGGAAGAGGAGATGGGTGATGAATCCGAAGGTTCCGGGAACGAGCAACTCTTCGGGGTTGGGCCGTCCTTCAAGGTACGCAGTATTGTAAGCCCGAAAGACCGGAAGATGCGCAGGGGATCAGGGAAGCGGTCCCGCTCAAGAGTTTCCGAGAAACAGGGTCGCTATACCAAAAGCGTGATGCCTCGTGGCAGCAACGATATCGCGCTTGATGCCACATTAAGGGCAGCCGCACCGTTCCAGCGTTTCCGCGACAACCCTAACGGTATGGCCGTGGTTTTGCAGAAAGAGGATATCCGGGAAAAGATCAGGGAAAAGCGCCTCGGAAATCTGCTGATTTTTGTGGTCGATGCCAGTGGATCGATGGGTGCCCGGGGAAGAATGGCAGCCTCAAAAGGTGCTGTAATGTCGCTTCTGCTCGATGCCTACCAGAAGCGCGACAAGCTGGCCATGGTCTCGTTCCGCAGGGATGGCGCTGTTGTCAATCTCCCTGTTACCTCATCGGTTGAGCTTGCGGCCAGAATGCTTCAGGAGATGCCGGTTGGAGGCAGGACGCCGTTCTCTGCAGGCTTGGTCAAAGGCCATGAGATAGCGATGAACTATCTCCGAAAGGAGCCTCTTGGCCGTCCTGTTGTTATCCTTGTCACCGATGGGAAGGCCAACCGATCTATCGGAGATTCCAAACCGCTGGACGAAGCATTCCGGATTTCCAGCAACATATCCAAAGAAGAACGAATCCGGTATCTCGTCATCGATACCGAAGAGCCCGGACTCGTCAATTTCGAAATTGCCCACAAAATCGCCGGTCTGCTTGGCGCCTCATACTATCGTATTGACGACCTTCGGGCAGATACCCTTGTTTCCATTATTAAAACCATGACAGTATGAAATATCAGTATACCTATCCCTTTACGGCCATTGTCGGCCAGGAACAGATGAAGCTCGCCCTTATCCTGAACATCATTAACCCCGCCATATCCGGAGTACTTGTTCGGGGAGAGAAGGGAACGGCGAAATCAACTGCCGTGAGGGCTCTTGCAGATATCTTGCCGGAAATGCAAGTGATTTCCGGAATACCTTTTCATCTTTCTCCTGATGAGGATATTGAAACAGTTCGTGAATGCTTTGCTGTTTCCGGTCTGGAAACGCCCAACCCGGAGGCGTTGCCTGTTTCCATGCAAAAGGTCCATGTTGTTGAACTTCCTGTGGGAGCGACAGAAGATCGCGTTGTCGGCACCCTTGATCTTGAGCATGCCCTCAAGGCTGGTGAAAAACGCATTGAACCCGGACTGCTTGCGGCTGCGCATCGCGGAATTCTCTATGTTGACGAGGTCAACCTTCTCGATGATCATGTTGTCGATGTGTTGCTTGATTCAGCGGCGATGGGGGTTAACACCATTGAACGCGAAGGTGTGTCGTATTCCCATCCGGCCCGTTTTACACTTGTAGGTACCATGAACCCCGAGGAGGGAGAGCTTCGCCCGCAGCTGCTCGACAGGTTCGGGCTCTGTGTGCATGTTGGCGGAATAAGCGATCCGAAGGAGCGAGTAAAGGTGATGGAGCGCAGGTTCGCTTTTGAAGAGAATCCTGAACGGTTCTGTGCCGAGTGGCAGCAGGAGTCGTCAGCTCTTGCAGAACGGATTGTTCGGGCCCGTGACCTCTATCCCTCTGTTACGATCAGCCGAGAGAACCTGCTCGGAATAGCGAAGAGCTGCCTTGAGGTAGGTGTAGACGGGCACCGGGGCGACATCATCATAATGAAGACGGCTAAAACAATCGCAGCCTGGGAAGGTCGTGGAGTCGTCAGTAGTGATGATATTGACAGAGCAGTTGCTCTTGCTCTTCCGCATCGGGTCCGTCGCCAGCCCCTGCAGGACATGGTGATGGATGTCGGATCGCTGCTTGGAGCTAAATGTGTTACAAAATAAACTGTAAATCCATTGATCGTGATAACGATAGCCTATTACAACAATACCCATAGTTCTGCCATATGGCACCAGCTTGCCGCCGTTGTTCGTGATGAGGGCATAGAGCTGCTCTCTTTTGGTTTCGGAGGGGAGGGTGATTTTGTTGAACTTCTCGACAACGGAAAGGTTGATGTACTTCTTGCAAGCGTACAGCCGGAAGCTCCCGGACTCCAGGCATTGCTTCCCCGGATGATGCAGGTGCCGATACGGATTGCTCTGCATCCCGGCCTTCCCGAATCATTCTCAACGCATCCTGAAACTGAACTGCAAGCCCTCAGAGAGTATTTTGGTGTGTTGTCGAAGGAGAATTTCCTTAACGGATTACGCCGAATTGCCGGCTTTTCGTATGAGTCTTGGCGTCCAGTAAGCACTACAGGCATATACCATCCCGAAAGCGACAGCTTTTTCGACAGCGCAGATGCATATGTATTGTGGCTGCAGGAGACGGACAGGTTTCCGTGCAAGGCTCCGGTTGCGGGCATCATCATGCACTACAGTCTGCTTGCCGAGGGGAACCATGCCGATGTCGATGCCCTTATTGGCGCACTCACAAAAGCAGGGGTTATTCCGTTCTGTGTTTTCTGCGACTCAGAGGCGGTCGCACTTGGGGACGATCGCTATCCGTGGCGTCGTTTATTTTCTTCGGGCGAGCTGTGCCCGGATATCATCCTGAACTTCCTTCTGGGTCGACTGATTGGATCAACAGGGGAGCGGAATGTGCTGCAGGAGCTTGATGTCCCTGTCGTACAGTTGATCCGTAACTTTATGCTTTCGCCCGAGGAGTGGCTGGATGATCCGGTCGGTATCAGTGCAATGACCCTTACCCATTCGCTGGTACAGCCGGAGATGTTTGGGGCCATTGATCCAATCATGGTTGCCGGAACACTCCACAATCCAGGAGACCCAATGATGGTTCGCACCTCGGTTCCCATCGACGAGCGTATCAGCATGCTTGTAAAACGGGTGAAGCGCTGGGCCTACCTTCGTCATGCCAAGAACAGTGAGAAACGGATAGCCATTATGCTACACAACAATCCCTGCAAAGGGGTTGAAAGCACCATCGGCATGGCTGCAGGGCTTGATACCTTTGAAAGTGTTCTGTTGGTGCTCAGGAGGATGCAGGCCGAGGGGTATGATGTAGGTGCTCTGCCTGAATCCGGCAGGGAACTGCTTGGCATGATCATCGACCGAAAGGCTCTCCTTGAATTCCGATGGACCACTGTTGATGAGATCATGCGAAAAGGAGGAGTATTGCATGCCATGCAGCGGGAGGAATATATGGCATGGTTCAGCGCACTCGATGCCGGTGTGCAGAAGCGAGTGAACGATGATTGGGGGGGCTTTCCGGGAGAAGGAATGGCTCTTGAAGTCGACGGCCACAAAGCTCTGCTCATCACCGGAATCAGGTTCGGCAAAGTTCTCGTTATGCCGCAGCCAAAACGGGGATGCTATGGTGCCCGCTGCGATGGAGAGGTCTGCAGGATTCTTCACGATCCCGACATTTCGCCGCCGCATCACTGGCTTGCAACCTACTCATGGGTCCAGAAAGAGTGCGACGCTGTTGTGCATTTCGGTACGAGTGGCGCACTTGAATATCTTCCGGGTAAAAGAGCCGTTCTCAGCGGAAACTGTTTCAGCGACATCTCTCTCGGTGACTTACCAAACATCTATCCCTACATCATGGATGTTCCCGGTGAAGGCATGACGGCAAAGCGTCGTGGCAGGGCGGTAATTATCGACCACCTCACTCCTGTGTACAGGCCGACGACCATGGCTCCAGATCTGCAGCGTTTCGACGAAAGGCTCAACGAATACCGACGCGCATCAGAAGCTAGCGAAAAAGCGAGAATGGAGACGCTGCAGGGTGAATTGCTCGAACTGGCTATCGCCATGCGGTTTCTGGAGGACGGGGCTACGCCCTCAACGCTCAAGGACGAAGCCGAGAGCCTTTCACGCAGGATGATGCTTTTGAAGCAGTCGATGGTACCCGACGGAATGCATCTGTTTGGTCAGTCACCCTCCCTTCTTGGCATTGCCTCCATGCTTGTTGCAGCGCTGCCGCGCCTCGGGGATCTCTACCCTTCGGCGGAAGAGCTTGCCTTGCTTCATCCCGGAACCGAAGGTGACGACTTCAGCAAAGCGGCCGAATTGCTTTCAGTCGTTATTGACCCTTCAGATGCTGAAGGCCCTTTTCAGGAAGCCGCAGTTTGCCTTCCCTCTGAACTTCGGGCTTGGTGCCTCGAAACAGCGGCAGGAATCGGTAGAGCTGGGGATGAGGTGACGGGCGTTATCAGGGCGCTTTCCGGACGCTATATTGATGCCGGGCTTGGGGGTGCACCTTCGTCTGGCAAACCCGATGTACTGCCTTCAGGTAGGAACTTCTATGCGGCCGACATCATGACTATGCCGACTGAGGCGGCATGGAATATCGGATTCGGAATGGCCGACATGTTGCTTGAAAAATTCCATCGAGAAGAAGGACGATTTCCTGAAAGCATTGGCATGAGTCTGTGGAGTTCCGATGCCTTCAAGTCGGATGGGGAACTGCTCTCACAGATCTTCGCCCTCATGGGCGTCAGGCCTGTCCGTCAGGCGAGCGGTAGGGTTGGGGCGATTGAGGTTATGCCGCTTGATAAGCTGTTTATTACTGTTAACGGTGTCGTTTTGCCCAGACCACGAATCGATGTTACCATAGAAACCAGCAGTATCGTTAGAGACATGGTGCCGCATTTCCTTGCTCTCATCGACAAGGCTGTAACTGCCGTCAGTGCACTTGACGAACCCTCAAAATCCAACTATGTCAGGAAGCACACCCTTGAGCAGCTTGCCGTCCTGCAGGAATCTCATGCAGGGGAAATGGAAGATTCGCTTATGCAACGCCTGTCGCTGTATCGGGTATTTTCTTCTCCTCCCGGCACCTATGCCAATGGTGTCGCCCTTGCGCTTGACGCTTCAGCATGGAACAGCCAGGCCGATCTGGCCGAGACCTACATCAACCATTCAGGTTATGCGTATGGCGGCGGGCAGCTTGACCAGGGCGTAAAGGCATATGACCTCTTCAGCCGGCAGCTTTCGAGAGTTGAAGTATCACTCATAAAGCAGACTTCTGAAGAATACGATGCGCTCGACTGTGGCTGTTATGCGGCAAGCGCGGGGGGAATGGCCGCTGCGGCGAAGGTGCTTTCAGGAAAAGCCACCAAAACATGGTGGGCCGATACTACCCGTCCAGGTAATCCTGATATCCGCGATTTCAGGGAAGAGGCCGAGCGATCTGTTCGCGCCAAGCTCTGCAATGCGTCATGGATTGCTTCGATGAAAGAGCATGGATTTCAGGGTGCTCAAGGGTTTGCCTCTCGGATCAACAACCTGTTCAAATGGAGTGCAACAACCGGCGAGGTTGACACTTGGGTGTTCGAGGAGGTCGTTGAAACCTTCATTCAGAATGAAGAGAACCGCGAATGGATCCGTCGGCAGAACCCCTATGCTCTTGAGGAGATTACCCGCCGTCTGCTTGAAGCAGAGGCTCGTGGGCTCTGGGACGCAAGAACTGATCTGCTGGATGCCGTGCGACAGGCAGCCCTGGCAATAGAGGGTGATCTTGAAGAAAACATAGGCGATGTAGACAGTTCGTTTCAGGGAGGAAAGATCGATGTGTTCACGGGCGAGGATGTTGAGCGGTGGAAACGGGAATGGCGGATCGGAGTAGAATCAGGTCCGGAGGGTCGGAAGTGAGTAGACGATACTATTGAAAAGAGAACTGTTACGGTTTCCGGCATCGCATGAAGCCGGAATGAAAAGGGAATCCGGTGTAAATCCGGGACAGTACCCGCTGCTGTAATCCCGCTGCCGGCATGCTACCGGCGGAATGCTGCTTTCAATCATGCCACTGGTCCGCTCCCGCGGACCGGGAAGGCCGGAAGCATTGGGAGAGTCAGAAGACCTGCCGTAACACAGAAAAGGCTTCGGGAAAAAAGCGAACAGTACTATGAAATACAAGACAGAAACAGCCTCGTCAGCCAAGGCGAAGGCAGCATGTATTCGCCTTGGCTTAGAGGTTCATCCCCGAGTCCGAATGACGGGGGGAGTTCGGAAGCGCAGTAAAAATGCAATGTCTATAAGAGTCCGTGATGGCCCCTCTGTGGATTTTGAGAGGCTTGCCAGTGATAGGTGCTCCAATGGAGCCTCTGTGTCGCAAGCAGCATGCACTTATTAACCACAAAATAGTATCATGAAAAACAAGTTTCTAAAACCGCCAAAAACAGTACTCCGCATTGCCAGTCTTATGGTCGTGTTGTTATTGTCCATTCAGCCTAATTCGTTTGCAGCGGATAGAGCCATTAGTGGTGTCGTAACCGATGGCAATGATGGAGAGCCTCTTGTCGGTGCAACAGTTCAAGTTCAGGGGCAGAACATTGGGACATTAACTGATATTCGTGGCGAATATACCCTCTCTATTCCCGATGATGTCAAGGCCATCATGGTGACCTATGTCGGCTATGCTACTCGCCACATCACTGCCGGCGAGGGCGGCATACTTAATGTGGTGCTTGATGAAAATCAGTACACAACGGGGGAAATCATAGTGACAACGACCCGTGCAGACATGAAGCTAAAGAATATTCCACGCAAAATTAACATCATTACAAGTAAGGATATTGAGGCTCTGGATCCATTGAGCGCCACTGATCTACTGAAAAAGACTGCAGGAGTTGATGTTATTGAATACCCAGGAGTGTTGTCTGGAGTTTCGATCAGAGGCTTTAAACCAAATTTTGGTTCGTACTCCAGCGCCCAGTATGTCCGTTATCTTCTTGATGGTCGACCTCTTGGCACATATAACCTTGGGGCGGTTGACATGAATATGATCGAAAGGGTAGAGGTGATAAAAGGCCCTTCCTCAGCACTTTATGGATCGCAGGGCATGGGGGGGACGGTGAACTTCATTTCAAAAAAATCGCAGGGACCGATCAAGGGGAAAGCTTCTCTGGGTTATGGAAGTTTCGAGACCTTTGAGGGAAGTGCAACGGTAGGGGGTTCTATCAGCAATCGATTTGATTACGACCTTGGTTTCCGCTATTTCAATCAGGGAGATGATTACAATGTCGGTAATAATACGCTAATCTCAGACCCCTCTTCTAAACTTCTCGAGGATAGTATAGAGACTATGCAAAATTCGACATATACAACCAATTCAGGTTCACTTCGCCTCGGATATAGACTTGGTGAAAAATTTCGAATCGATCTGCGAGGTGCTTTTTTTAATGCCCCGTCTGTTCATTCATCTGGCTCCATCTGGGGGCATTACGGAGATGGTCTGAAGGATGTGAACCGTGCAACCGGAGATTTTTTCCTTACTGGTACCGTTGGATCTCATAGCATTAAGTTTATACCATACTGGTCTTTAGATGAATCCCATAACTTTGATGTGTCTTCAGACAAGTATTATGTTTCCTCTGAAACACGCAACGAGGAGTATGGATTTCAGTTGCAGGATGCTGTTGCCATAGGTCGGCATCGTGTGACGGGAGGTCTTGACTACAACTCGTCAACATACAAAACGAAGCGTCGAAGCTCTCCGGATGTTGAAATTCGCCCCTATAGCCCTAATGCTAAAACCACAAACATAGGTTTTTTTACTGAGACATCACTTTCTTTTCTTGATGAGAGAATAATTATGACGCCAGGGGTTCGATACGATATGACCACTTTTGGACTGCTTGATACACCATTGATTGGAAATGTAGATACCAATAAAGAATACGACGGTTTTTTTAGTCCATCGGTAGCTTTGCAATACTCTTTCTTGCCGGTTCTGAAAACGCATGCCAGTGTTGGGCGGGCATTTGTGTCACCAACAGGACTGCAGAAAGCTGGAGAATATATTGATACTAAAGGAGTTACGGTGAGGGGTAACCCAGATCTGAAACCAGAAACTGGCAGCACATGGGAAACAGGCTTGACTTATAATGATGAGGTGCGTGGCTGGCGGGCAGATGTAACCTATTACGATACAACATGGGATGACTTTATAACATCTGAAAACCGTACTGACGGTTTATTGAATTATAAAACTTACATCAACGCTGCAAGCGCTAAGCTTAGGGGGCTTGAGTTTGAGTTGTCATACGATTTTGGCGCTCAAGACAATTATCGATATTCACTGCGTACTTTTGCCAGTTATACGCACCAGTTGGAGGCGGCAGTTACAATTAATGGCGAGACAAGTTCTATGAAATATGTGCGTGAAGGGCTCGGTTCGTTTGGTTTTGAGTATGATGACTTCCGTTTTCTTAATGCACGCCTCAGCGCGCGTTATCTTGGCTCCCGCTATGAGGATAATTATTATGGCGCCAACTATGATCGCAGTTCAACAGATAAAGTTTTAAAGCATGAGCCGTCTCTGGTGTTCGATGCCACGGTCGGTCTCTCCATTAACAATCAGAACAGTGTTGCTTTGACGGTGAAAAATATTCTGGATGAAAACTACACTGAAAAAGACGGCTACAATATGCCAGGTCGATCTATGGGTGTCAAATATACCGTCACCTTTTAATTGGATCTGAGAGCATGAGATTCATTGTAAACCGGTTGATGCTGGCAGTGCTGGTTACAGTACAGCCCCTCATGCTCTTCAGTGGTTGCGGGCAGGTTGATAAAATCGATCTGCCAGGCAAGCCTTCAGCGAAACAAGCGAGTGAAGAAGATATCCCGTTGCATTACGCCCAATATTTCTCTATGCAAAAGATTGGCGCGGTCACACTTATTCAGATCAGGAGGCCTACAGGCGCACATCGTGGGGTGTTTTACCGATATCTGCTGGTACCGAAAGGAGTCGCGGTGCCATCGGGGTATCCTGATGCCCTGGTTGTATTTACACCGGTAAAAAAAGTTACCTGCGGTATTGGCTTGCAGGTGTCTATGCTAGACCGGCTCGGTGAGATCGAAACCATCAAAGGGATCGGCCGGGGAAAGTGGGTCGGGAATCCAGAAATACGAAGGCGGATGGCCACAGGAGAGGTTCTTGAAACAGGAATGTCGAACGACATGAACATGGAGACCATGGTGAGCATAGATGCTGATATCGCGTTTGTTTATGCTTCAGGAAGTGATACCGACAGCCACTCGAAATTGCTCGCAATGGGGATTAAGCCAGGGTTGGTAAGTATGCAACTTGAAGAGCATCCGCTTGGTGTTCTTGAGTGGATAAAGTTTTTTGGGGCGTTTTATGGCAAGGAAAAGGAGGCCGGCGAATATTTTACTTGCGCTGCAGATCGATATGAAAAGCTGGCGGAATCGGTAAGAGGTTCTTTCAGCGAGCGTCCTACGGTAATTGTTGGGCACAGCGCCAAAGACATTTGGACAACGCATGGTTCAAGCGCTTGGTTTATAAGGTTCCTGCATGATGCCGGTGCACGGTATGTTCTTGAGGACAGCACTGCTTATGATGAAAATCTGATTAGTCTTGAACACGCCCTTAAGGTTGGTATTGATGCCGATTTTTGGGTTAACCCTCGATATACTGCGGAGTCCATGGCCGATCTGATCGGGAACGACTCACGATATAGGTGTTTTGCTTCAGTGAAATCCGGTAATGTGTATAACAACAATGCATTGACCTTTGACGATGGGCGTACTCTTTTCTGGGAGATCGGCATGACGGAACCCGATGTTGTTCTTTCCGATCTCGTTTCAATTTTTCATACTGACCTGCTCCCACGGTATCGCATAAAATATTATCGTCGGCTTGAGTGAGCTGGGGGCTCTTGATGGCGGGCCATTTATTTTCTCTTTGCGGCTGTAAAATCAACCGTTATTTTTACATTCTATTAACTGTTCTTTTTTTACTGATGAAGCTGGATACCCCGTAAAGGGGTTTAATAGGGAATCACGCGAAAATCGTGAGCTGACGCGCAACTGTAAAGCCGACAAAATGTTGTGCAGCGTTCTACCACTGTTCCATATGTATTTGGAATGGGAAGGTGCTGCAGAATCGGCAAGCCAGGAGACCTGTCCCGCTTTTTTTTATCAACCACATGCTTTCGCGGAAAAAAGCATTGATGATGAGTCCGGCATCAGGAAAACTTTCCTGTTCGCCATGCCACTCCCATTGACCTTTTCCCTCGCAAGCATACAGACAGGCTGGAACACCACCAGATTATCGTATGCTGACTCACACTCCCGGTTACCCACGGATCGGCGCTTTCAGAGAAATGAAAAAAGCTTGTGAAGGCTACTGGAAGGGCGCACTTGACGAGCTAGGCCTCAGGGCCGCATCCCTTGCTGAAAAGCAGAGCCGCTGGCGCGCACAGATGGAAGCAGGAATGGATCTCATTTCCTGTAACGACTTTTCCCTCTACGACCATGTTCAGGATATGAGCTTCATGCTCGGGGCCATTCCTGAGCGATATGAGTCATTACGGACACATCTGTCAGATATTGATCTCTATTTTGCTATGTGCCGGGGGTATCAGGATTCCGGCCTGGATGTTACGGCCATGGAGATGACTAAGTGGTTTGATACCAACTACCATTATCTCGTTCCGGAATTTACTTCCGATCAGGATTTCCATTACACATCACGAAAGTGCGTCGACGAGTTTCTTGAAGCTAAGGCGTTCGGGGTTCCTGCGCCAAAAGCTGTACTTCTTGGTCCTGTCAGCTACCTTCTGCTTGGCAAAGAAAAGGGGGGCGACTTTAACCGTCTTGATCTCATGGAGCGGCTTCTTCCCGTTTACTCTGCAGTTCTTGAGGATCTGCACCATGCGGACTGTTATTGGCTTCAGCTTGATGAACCTTGCCTTGTTGGCGATCTTGATGACAAAACCAGACAGGTTTATGTTGATGTGTATCAATACCTGAGGTTGCATTTTCCTGATTTCCATATCATTCTGGCTACTTATTTCGACGGTCTTGGTGAGAATCTTCAAACAGCTCTTTCTCTTCCGGTTGATACGCTGCATGTTGATGCCGTGAGAGGGTTTGGCGACATTCCCTCACTTCTGGAAGCTGTCCCCAGGGCCATGGGGCTTTCGCTCGGAATCATTGACGGTCGCAATATCTGGATAAATCATTTCGAGGATTCTTTGGGTATTCTTGGTCTGGCGGTGAAGTCTCTGGGCAGCGATCGGGTTATGGTTTCTTCTTCATGCTCACTCCTGCATGTTCCTTATGACAGGGATAATGAGTCTTCTGGTGGGTCGCTTCCCGATTTTCTGAAGCCTTGGCTTGCTTTTGCACGGCAGAAACTTGATGAAATCCGCCTTCTTGCCGATTTGATGGAAGATGAGGTTGCAACTGACGTTTTCAGCGGGCTTGCTCAACATCTGAAGGCGCTGGATTCACGGCAGAATTCACAGCAACTCCTGAATGAAGATGTGCGTGCCAGAGTAGATTCTTACGCTGTACGCCAACTCTCCCGTCCGGAATCATTTGCAGAACGCAATTTCCTGCAGCAGGAGTGGCTGCAACTGCCGTTGCTTCCAACTACCATGATCGGGTCGCTGCCACAGACCGCTGAACTCCGTTCACTTCGCAAGCGCTACAGGGATGGGGCTCTTGCTGAGGAAGAGTACCTTTCCGGGATTAAAATTTTGACTGCCGATGCAATAAGGTGGCAGGAGTCAGCCGACATTGATGTGCTTGTGCATGGGGAGTTTGAACGGACTGATATGGTTGAGTTTTTCGGAGAGCATCTTGAGGGCGTTGCTTTTACCGGTAACGGCTGGGTTCAGAGTTATGGAGCTCGCGCGGTGAAGCCCCCGGTCATATACGGCGATGTGAGCAGAAAAGAGGCGATGACGGTGGATATGGCCGTGTTTGCGCAGAATCTGACTGACAGGCCGGTGAAGGGTATGCTGACCGGGCCGGGCACTATTCTGAAGTGGTCTTTTGTCCGGGACGATCAGCCTTTGAGTGAAACTGCAATGCAGGTTGCTCTGGCTTTGCGGGACGAGGTGCTTGACCTTGAGCTTGCGGGAATCGGGATCATTCAGATCGATGAGCCGGGCATCCGTGAAGGGCTCCCTCTTAAAAAGGCGGAACGAAAAAGCTATCTGGATTGGTCGGTAAGGGCATTTCTTCTCTGTTCGGGCGGCGTCGGGCCAGCGACACAGATCCATACGCATATGTGTTATGCAGATTATGCTGATATTCTCGATGCGCTTGTCCAGATGGATGCTGATGTTCTTACTATTGAGACTGCCCGTTCCGATATGGAGGTTCTTGCTGATTTTGCAGCAGGCAGTTATCAGAATCAGCTGGGCCCAGGGATTTATGACATCCACTCACCGCGGATTCCTTCGGTCAGGGAGTTGGAGGCGCAGCTGAAAAAAGTGCTGCATCATTTTCCGTCCGATCAGATATGGGTCAATCCTGACTGCGGCCTGAAAACCAGAGGCTGGCAGGAGGTTTTACCTGCAATAGAACATATGGTTAAAGCTACGAAAAAAACACGGCTTCATCAGGGGAAAAAGAAACATAAGGATGCCGACAAAAACAGCTTGGTTGGGAGCAGGAAAATGGTTATTTGAAGTATAAGAATAGTTCTTTTTTTGCAGACTGGTGTCGGTATCAAAACCGGAGAATAGGGAAGTACGCGCAATTCGTACACTGTACCCGCAACTGTAGAGCGGCCATCCATCATACGCGCTGTGTGACGCGCTGAAGTGGACTCTGCCCGATCACTGTGATGATTCCTCCCGGGAATCATTGCGGGAAGGTTGGGTCGTTATGAACCGCCAAAGTCAGGAGACCTGCCAGAATGCATTCGCATCAACAATCGGACTACGGGTGTATGGTCCTGCGTGACACCTTCATTCCGGGTTTTCAGGCCCGATCTTGCCGCTCTGCGCAGCAAGACAGATGTCTCCGCTCCTCCTGCACCCTTGTCCCCGTTTTGCCAATCAAACCATCGGGACACTATGGGACAGATCGACATTGTTTTTCATGAAATCATCAAGCGCGACGGGTGCAGGGCGCCCTTTGACGCTGAAAAAATCACTTACGCCATCTTCAGGGCGCTCAGGGCAGTCGGACGGGCTGACCGCACCAAAGCCGCACAGCTGACAGGCGATGTACTCTCGCGTCTGCATGAGTTTTCGGGAGGAGATGCGCCGACTGTTGAGGGTGTGCAGGATCTTGTGGAAAAGGTTTTCTTTGCTGCCGGAGAGTTCGAGGCAGCCAAAGCCTATATCCTCTATCGCCATCAGCATCGCAACCTTCGCGAGACAAAGGAGATCTTCAGCAATGTTGATCTTGTTGACAGCTACCTCAGCCTTGAGGACTGGCGTGTCAAGGAGAGCGCAAACTCTTCGTGGTCACTGCAGGGGCTGAACCAGCATATATCGACTATAGTCAGCTCCCAGTACTGGCTCAACCGTATCTATCCGCCTGAGATCAGCGAAGCCCACACCTCCGGTATGATGCACATACACGATCTTGGATTCCTGAGCGTGTATTGTGTGGGATGGGATCTTGAGGATCTTCTGCTCAGCGGATTCACAGGCGTTGCAGGTCATTCCGCGAGCAATCCTGCACGCCATCTGCGCTCGGCACTCGGTCAGATTGTCAACTTCTTTTACACAATGCAGGGCGAAGCTGCCGGCGCGCAGGCCTTCTCCAACTTCGATACTCTTCTTGCCCCGTTCATCCGTTACGACGGTCTTGAATACAAAGAGGTACGCCAATGCCTTCAGGAGTTCTTTTTCAACATGAATGTGCCCACCAGAGTGGGATTCCAGACCCCGTTCACCAATGTAACGCTTGACCTTACAGTGCCTTCCACGCACCGCACCATGCCCGTTATTTTCGGTGGCAAGACGATGGAGGAGACCTATGGCGATTTCCAGGATGAAATGGATGTTTTCAACAGTGCATTTGCTGATGTCATGAATGGCGGTGACGCTAACGGCGCTGTATTCTCCTTCCCGATTCCCACCTATAACATAACGCCTGATTTCGACTGGGAGAATCCGGTTTACGACGGCATCTGGGAGATGGCAGCACGATACGGCATTCCCTATTTTTCCAACTTCGTCAACTCTTCGATGAGCCCCGACGATGTCCGCAGCATGTGCTGCCGCCTAAGGCTTGACAAGCGCGAACTGCAGAAGAAGGGGGGTGGGCTGTTCGGTTCAAATCCCCTAACTGGTTCGGTGGGCGTTGTGACCATGAACCTGCCCAGAATTGGTTACGAGGCCAAAGGCGAGGAGGAGTTCTTCCAGCGACTTGCTCACGCCATGGAACTGGCAAGGACAAGCCTTGAAATCAAGCGCAAGGTTATTGAGCGCCTGACTGTTGAAGGTCTCTATCCATACTCGAAGTTCTATCTTCGTCATCTGTTTGAGCACAACGGCCGGTATTGGGACAACCATTTTTCAACCATTGGCATTACCGGAATGAACGAGTGCTGCCTCAACTTCCTTGGGTGCACCATTGCCGATGAAGACGGCAGGGTTTTTGCCCTCAAGGTGATGGACTTCATGCGCTCACATCTTGAAACCTTTCAGGAAGAGACTGGTCATATCTATAACCTTGAGGCTACTCCAGCTGAAAGCACGGCCTACCGCCTCGCCAAGATTGACAAGAAGCTCTATTCGGATATTATAACGGCCAACGAGGAAGCTGTCCAGAACGGTTCGGAACCTTACTACACCAACTCAACGCAGTTGCCTGTCGGCCACACTGACGATCTTTTTGAAGCGCTTCGCCTTCAGGACGAACTCCAGTCGCGTTATACCGGCGGAACGGTTTTCCATACCTTTGTTGGTGAACGGGCGATTCCCGCTGAATCAGTAAAGCAGCTGGTGAAGACGGTGACTGCCAACTTTACGCTGCCCTATATTACCCTGTCGCCAACTTTCAGCATCTGCCCTTCTCACGGTTACCGGTTCGGAGAGCACGAGTTTTGCCCCGACTGTGCCGCACAGGGCATTGAGCAACGCTGCATTATCTATACCCGCATCGTGGGGTATCTCCGTCCTGTGCAGCAGTGGAATGGAGGCAAGCAGAGTGAATATGCCGACAGAAAGCTCTTCGTAGCTGTGCCGGCAGAAAGCGAGGAGGAGGCATGACGGGCAAAGCTATCCCGCTTCCTGTTGGTGGGTTTCTACCCCAGAGCCTTGTTGATTTTCCGGGTCGCATTGCCGCAGTGGTCTACACCTCTGGATGCAATTTTCGCTGCCCCTTCTGCCATAACCCAGAGCTTGTTCTTCCTGACGAGTTCGGGGCTCCGCCGCTTCTTGAGTTTGACGATGTGCTTGAGCGCATTACCCGCAACCGCAGCCTGCTTGGCGGGGTTGTGGTAACAGGTGGTGAACCGACTATCCACAAGTCTCTCCCCGATGCACTGCGGATGTTCAAGGGTCTCGGTCTTGAAGTCAAGCTCGATACAAACGGCAGCCGCCCGGAGATGCTGGAGGAACTGCTTGAGGGTGAGCTGGTTGATGAGGTGGCCATGGACATCAAGGCTCCGTTCGAGTTGGATCGCTACAGCGCTCTCTCGGGGATATCCTGCACTCCGGTTCTTCTTGGCCGCATCAGGGATTCAATTCTGCTGCTCCTTCGCTCAGGAGTGAAAACCCATTTCAGAACCACTCTTGTCGGTGAACTGCACAGCAAAGATGATGTTCGGATAATGAAAGAGCTTTGTGGAGGTAAAATTAATTTTCAGCCATACAGAGCAGGTAAAACCCTGGCAATGCCAACTTCAGAGCAACATGATTCTTTTGGGCAACTGGCGTTTTCTCTTGCCGAGCGCTCAGGCAGGGCGTGACAATGAAAAACATACTGGTTCTTTCAGCTTCCGTTGCGGTTCTTCTCCTTCTGGTTGCTTTTTCCCTCTCTGTCGGGCGTTACCCGGTTTCGCTTCCCTCGTTCATCTCGGCAATCATGACCGGCTCCGGCCATGACCCGGCTGTTGCAACCGTGCTTTTTTCCATTCGTTTACCACGAATCCTTGGCGCTGTTATTGTAGGCGGAGCTCTTTCGCTTGCCGGCGCGGCCTATCAGGGAATGTTCCGTAACCCCATGGTCAGCCCCGACATTCTTGGGGTGAGCGCCGGTGCTGGTTTTGGCGCTGCCCTTGCCATTCTTCTTTCGTGGCCCATCCTTTTCGTGCAGGCCTCTGCTTTTGCGGGTGGTCTGGTTGCCGTGTTTCTTGCCATTACGGTCAGCAGAGCCGCCTCCAAACGGCACGAGGGCATTCTGGTATTGGTGCTGTCGGGTATCGTCATATCCGCAGTCTTTACCGCACTTATCTCCCTCATGAAATATGCGGCTGACCCCGAAAGCAAGTTGCCGACAATTACCTACTGGCTCATGGGTAGTCTTGCCGACATCCGTATGAGTGATCTTCCCGCCGTTGCCGCTGTTCTCGCTGCAGGTGCGCTTCCGCTCATGCTGCTTTCCTGGAGGCTCAATGTCCTCTCGTTCGGAGATGACGAGGCCCGTTCACTCGGAATTGATATTTCTGTAGTCCGTTTTACGGTTATCGTCTCCGCCTCCCTCATTACGGCAAGCGTCATCTCTGTGAGCGGTCTTATCGGCTGGATTGGACTGCTTGTTCCCCATGCGGCACGGCTTCTTGTAGGGCCTGACCATCGCGTGCAGCTTCCGCTTTCTTTTCTGCTTGGAGGAATATTCCTTCTGTTCTTCGACAACCTCTCCCGCGCACTGTTTCCAGTTGAAATACCCATTGGAATCGTTACGGCACTTGTTGGCGCTCCATTCTTTATAGCGCTCCTTAAATTCTCGCCCCGTCAATCATGATGAACAGCAGGCCGATTGTTATTGAATGCCGGGATCTGTCTGTCGGATACCTTCGCCGAAGTGTTCTTGAGCATATTGATCTTACACTCCGTTCAGGAGAGGTGTGCTGCTTTCTCGGCCAGAATGGCAAAGGCAAGACAACCCTGTTCAGAACACTTCTTGGTTTTCTCAAGCCGTTAGCTGGAGAGATTTTTCTCAACGGCAAGCCGCTCGAAGCCAGGACGCCGGTTGAACGGGCCCGGATGATCGCTTATGTGCCACAGGCGCACCAGAGCATGTTTCCCTTTCGGGTTGAAGATGTTGTACTGTTCGGCAGGACGGCGCATCTTGGCATGTTTTCGTCTCCCGGCAGAGAAGATCGTGCTGTTGCAGCCAAGGCTATCGACATGCTCGGTATCGGGCATTTAGCCGATAGGGTTTTTCCGGAAATAAGCGGGGGTGAAAGGCAAATGGTGATGCTTGCCCGGGCGCTTGCCCAGCAGTCAGGCATGCTGATTCTTGATGAACCCTCTTCAAATCTTGATTATGGCAATCAGGTACTTCTACTCCGAAAGATTGAGGAACTCCGAAAGCAGGGGATTGGGATTGCCATGGCAACGCACGCGCCTGAACATGCTCTCCATCTCGGTGCCAGAGTCGTAAGTATCGAGGCAGATCGCCTTGTCGTCCGCAATCATGCGCACGATGCACTTGTGCCGGAAGTTATGAAGCGGGTCTACGGTGTTGATATCGACATGATTTCCGCAACAGACGCCAACGGGAACCCGTTGAAGTTTTTCACCCCTCTTAACAAGCCTTTTTCACAACAATAAAAACCTGTTCAGACCATGGTTTTCATTCATCCATTCCGGCGCATCCTCCCTTCGCTCCTTGTGCTCTTTGCTACGCTTCTTCTGCCAGGCGCCAATTCCTCGGCCTTCGGTAAACAAAAGGGGATTACCCAAACGGTAACCGATATGGCGGGCCGGACGATGCAGTTGCCGGCGGAAATCAAAAGAGTTTATGTCAACCGCCCCGGCAGCATTCTGATGTATGCGATTGAGCCCGAAATGATTGTCAACCGCTCGTTTCAGTACACCCCTGAAGCGCAGCATTTTTTCAGGAAGGATTACCTTGCTCTCCCGTTTGTGGAAAATTCCCCTGAAGAGATCATGAAGCTCGCCCCGGACCTCATCCTGAACTTTTACGATATTAACGCTCAGACGATTGACCAGTCGGAACGGCTTTCCGCCAAAACAGGCATACCAGTTTATATAGCCTCACTTCATCTCAAAGATTATCCTGAAGTGTTCCGCCGACTTGGCAAAGTCTTCGGCAGGGAGGAGCAGACTCAGAAAATGCTTGCCTTCATTCAGAGACATGTTGATCCTGTTGCCGCAAAAAGCGCCTCCATCCCTGCAGAGAAACGCCTGTCCGTTTACTATGCTGAGGGTGAACGGGGTCTGCATACAGACCCTTCAGGTTCAATCCATACAAAATTGATTGAAATGGTTGGAGCCACAAACGCCGCAGCAATAGGAAAATCCTCACGCAAAGGGCTGAGCGCTGTATCGATGGAGCAGCTCTACCTCTGGAATCCGGACCGCATCATTGTGTGGGCGGGACTTGGCAAAAAGACCGGAACCATGGCGCATATCAAGAGCGATCCAGTCTGGGGAAAACTTCCGGCAGTCAGAAACGGGAATATTCACCAGATACCCTATCTGCCATTCGGGTGGTTTGACCGTCCAGCAAGCATCAACCGCCTTCTCGGCGTTCCCTGGCTCGCGAACCTGCTTTATCCTGATCATTACAGGATTGATATCAAAGCGGTCGTCAGCGAGTATTATGAAACCTTTTACCATTACCAGCTCAGTGACGCCGAACTGGAACAGCTCCTTGGGTTAGGGGACGCTGTACACTTCGTGCACTAATTCTGATTAATCAGCTACTTCAGGATATGAAATTCTATATTACTGAATAAAGGCAGCTTTAAGCGTATAGGAACAAAGAATTGACCAAAAACGCCAAGTTAGAACGGAAAACTTCTCACCTTCGACAGCTTCATTGCCACTGCCAGCAGCACAGCATATTCTGGACCCCGACCCTAATGGTATTAACTCCTCATCAGAACCCATGACTACCTCAAAGCCAACCAACGGCAAACCCGCCGCCGTTTCAGGATCGGTTATCCGCGAAGACCACATCGAATATGGTTTCATCGGGGTACTCCAAGGCCTCAAATACGAATACCGCGAAGACATTCGTGACCGTGCCGCACTGGAGACGAATTTCCGAGACAAATTTGAGACACTGAACCATGTGCACCTGACCGATGGTGAGTTCACCCGCCTCCTCGACGAAATCATCACCCCGGATGTCTTTACCGCTGCCCGCACTCTGCGCGAACGCAACAGCTTCACACGCGACGACGGCACTCCGCTCAACTACACTCTGGTCAACATTAACGACTGGTGCAAAAACTCCTTTGAAGTCATCAACCAGCTTCGCATCAATACCGACAACAGCCACCACCGATATGATGTTCTCCTGCTCATCAATGGCGTACCCGTAGTGCAGATCGAGTTAAAGACCCTCGGCATCAACCCGCGCCGGGCAATGGAGCAAATCGTCGATTACAAGAACGCCCCCGGCAACGGATACACAAAAACTCTCCTCTGCTTTCTCCAGCTCTTCATCGTCAGCAACCGTACCAACACCTTCTATTTCGCGAACAACAACGCCCGCCACTTCGCCTTCAATGCCGACGAGCGATTCCTGCCCATCTATCAGTTCGCAGACGAAGAAAATAAAAAGATCACCCACCTTAACAGCTTTGCTGAGACCTTCCTCGTCAAATGCGCCCTGGGCCGAATGATCAGCCGCTACATGGTACTAATCGCCAGCGAGCAGAAGCTCATGATGATGCGCCCGTATCAAGTCTACGCCGTGAAGCAGATCGTAGACTGCATCCACCAGGATTGCGGCAACGGGTACATCTGGCACACCACCGGTAGTGGGAAAACGCTCACATCCTTCAAGGCCTCCACGCTCCTCAAAGACAATCCCGACATCGAGAAATGCCTTTTCGTTGTCGATCGCAAAGACCTTGACCGCCAGACTCGTGAGGAATTCAACAGGTTTCAGGAAGGCTGTGTCGAAGAAAACACCAACACTGGCGCACTCGTGAGCCGCCTGCTCTCCGAAGACTATGCCGACAAAGTCATCGTCACCACTATCCAGAAGCTCGGCGTTGCGCTTGATGAAAGCAGCAGGCATAACAAACAACGGAAAAAGAATGACCAGCCGACTTACAAGGAACAATTACAGCCGCTGAGCGATAAACGCATCGTCTTTATTTTCGACGAATGTCACCGCTCGCAGTTCGGTGAGAACCACCGAGCCATTAAAGAGTTCTTCCCCAAGGCCCAGCTCTTCGGATTTACCGGCACCCCAATCTTTGAAGAAAATGCCAGCTACCAGAAAATCTCGGACCAGCAGGCATCCATGAAAACCACGCAAGACCTCTTCCAGAAGCAGCTTCACGCCTACACCATAACCCACGCCATCGAAGACGGAAATGTACTCCGCTTTCATGTAGACTACTTCAAGCCCAAAGAAGAAAAAGGCGCGAAACTACCCAAGCCCGGAGAAGCTATCGCCAAAAAAGCCATAGTCGAAGCCATTCTGGCCAAACACGACGCGGCCACCGCCGGACGACGGTTCAATGCTTTTCTTGCCACATCCTCCATCAATGATGCCATCGAATACCACAGTCTTTTCAAAACGAATCAGGCAGAAAAACAGGCCGCCGATCCCGATATTCAGCCATTGAACATCGCCTGTGTTTTCTCTCCGCCCGCCGAGGGCAATGCCGATGTAAAGCAGATTCAGGAAGACCTGCCGCAGGAAAAACAGGACAACGAAGTTGAACCCGAAAAGAAAAAAGAAGCCCTCAAAGCAATTCTTGCAGATTACAACATCCGCTACAGCACCAATCACACCCTCAGCGAATTCGATCTCTACTATCAGGATGTCCAAAAGCGCATCAAAGACCAGGAGTGGCCCAACTCAGACTTTCCCCACGCGCAGAAAATCGACATCACCATTGTCGTGGACATGCTGCTCACCGGCTTCGACTCCAAATACCTCAACACGCTCTATGTAGACAAAAACCTCAAGCACCACGGCTTGATTCAGGCCTTCTCTCGAACCAACCGCGTGCTCAACGGCACCAAGCCCTACGGGAACATCCTCGACTTCCGTCAGCAGCAAGACGCCGTCGATGCCGCCATCGCACTCTTTTCAGGTGAAAAGAGTGGAGAAGAGGCCCGTGAAATCTGGCTGGTAGACAAAGCCCCCGTCGTCATCAAGAAGCTGGAAGACGCCGTGCAGAAGCTCAACGACTTCATGAAAACCCAAGGCCTCGACTGCGCCCCAGAAGCCGTACCCAATCTCAAAGGCAACGAAGCCCGCGCCGCCTTCATTAACCACTTTAAAGAAGTGCAGCGGCTCAAGACTCGGCTCGACCAATACACCGACCTCACCGAAGAAAACGCAACCACCATAGAGCACATCCTCCCCAAGGAAAATCTGCTCAGCTTTCGCGGGGCCTATCTGGAAACCGCCCGGCGCATAAAAGAACAAATGGACCAGCAAAGTAGCGTCTGCGAAAAGGATCCCACTTACGATGAGGACCAGCTCGATTTTGAGTTCGTCCTCTTTGCCTCCACCCTCATAGATTACGACTACATCATGGGGCTCATCTCCCGCTACTCCCAGCAGGCACCCGGCAAACAGAAAATGAGCCGCGAGCAGCTCATCAGCCTCATCCAGTCCGATGCCAAGTTCATGAACGAGCGCGAAGACATTGCCGCCTACATCTCTACCCTCAAAGCCGGTGAAGGCCTCAGCGAAACCGCCATTCGCAAGGGATACATCAGCTTCAAAACAGAAAAGGACGCGCAGGAACTCGCCGCCATCGCCGCTAAGCACGGCCTGGGCGCCGCCACACTGCAAGATTTCGTAGAAGACATCCTTGAACGCATGATCTTCGACGGCGAACAGCTCAGCGACCTCATGGCCCCGCTTGGCCTCCGCTGGAAAGCCCGCACCAAGGCTGAACTCGCCCTCATGGGCGACCTCCA